>RCNH01000478.1_pt1 | contig 16386 bp, 12 predicted proteins | sample 2041161 | NCBI WGS metagenome assembly RCNH01 (sample SAMN09708215, study PRJNA481090) | Feces metagenome, whole genome shotgun sequencing project. | biome: feces | host: Leptonychotes weddellii | place: Antarctica: Sion Island | collected 2010-03-01 | reverse complement strand
TGACCAAGAACTCGAAGATGGTGCGGCAGTGCTCGCACAGGAAGAACTAACACAGCTGCTGCGCCAAGACGGCGTAGAGACCATTGCGTTGCGCAATGGTGTGGCAGGCGATGTGATTGGCTAAAATCGCCGCAAATACCAAATAATAAAGGATATCTATGACATTTGAACAATTACACCTGTCCCATCAACTGCTGTGCGCAGTGCGTGAGGCGGGCTATACGCAGCCTTCGCCGATTCAGGCAAAGGCAATTCCTGTGGTGCTGTCCGGGCAGGATTTATTAGGCTGTGCCCAGACAGGTACCGGCAAAACCGCAGCGTTTGGCTTGCCCATGCTGCAGCAGCTGGCAGAGCGCCCTGCTAAAAAGACGGGGGCAATCCGTGCGTTGATTTTGACCCCTACTAGAGAACTGGCACTGCAAATCGGAGAGAGCTTTTCCAAGTACGGCAAACACCTGAAGCTGCGCCACGCAGTTATTTTTGGCGGCGTAGGGCAGCAGCCGCAGATTGATGCCCTGAAGCGTGGGGTGGACATCTTGGTAGCGTGCCCCGGACGTCTGAATGACTTGATTGGTCAGGGCTATGTGGATTTGCAGAACGTAGAAATTTTTGTACTGGATGAAGCAGACCAGATGCTGGACATGGGCTTTATCCATGACGTAAAAAAAGTTATGCGCAAGCTGCCTGACAAAACCCAGCGGCAGACCCTGCTGTTTAGTGCTACCATGCCGAAAGAAATCGAGCAGTTGGCGGCAGAGCTGCTGAACAAGCCTGCCTTTGTTAAAGTAGACCCGGTTTCCAGTACGGTCGAGCGCATTGAGCAAACCCTGTATTACGTAGAAAAGGGCAACAAAAAAATGCTGTTGCCTTATCTGATTCAAAATTTGCAGCCTCCGGTAACCAATGCACTGGTATTCAGCCGTACGAAGTACGGTGCAGACAAAATTGCAAAGGATTTGACCAAACACGGTATTCCGGCAGCGGCAATTCACGGCAATAAAAGCCAGAATGCACGCATAACGGCACTGGAAGGCTTTAAGGCGGGCAAAACCCGTGTGCTGGTGGCAACAGATATTGCTGCACGTGGCATTGACATCAATGAACTGGCATATGTATTCAATTATGATTTACCGGAAGTAGCAGAAACTTATGTGCATCGCATTGGGCGTACTGCACGTGCAGGCGCAGACGGCTATGCGGTAAGTTTTTGCTGCCCGGATGAAACGGATTTGCTGAAAGCGATTGAAAAGCTGAATCGCAAAAAGATTCAGGTTGTAAGCGGACACCCTTGGGACGGAGTTCCTGCTCCGGTAAAAGTGCCTGTAATCGCAGGAAAGTCGGCAAAAGCCGTAAAAGAAAAAGCAAAACATACAAAGCGTGCGGAAAAAACCGTATGCATTGCGGATAGAAACGAGGGAGCAATCATGGAGGAAAAAGAATTGCGCAAAGCGCCGCAGGGAGAAACCCTTTCTGCCAGCGCAAAGCGTCGTCGACGTCGCCGCCGCAGCAAGCCCGGCGCAGCAGGGCAGGCACCCGCTGTACAAAATCAGGAAAAGGCTGCACAGCAGCAGAGTAAGGCAAAGCCCCAGAATAAGCAGCAGGCTAAACCGGCAGCCCCTGCGCAGCCTAAGTTTGACCCCCACTTTTTGAGTGCCGCAGCTGCCAATCAGGTACGTGGAAATGCTCAGCCCAAGGCAGAGCGTCCGGCTAAAAACCAGCCGCAGGCTGCTAAGGCAAAAAATCAGCCCAAAAACCAGCCTCGCCGTGAAAAGGCTGTACAACAAAAGCCTTCTCAGCAGCCTAAGGCTGCACAGCAGGTAAAGCCTGCAAAGGCAGAGCCGAAAAAGAATGCACCCAAGGCAGAGCGTGCAGCACAGACGAAAAAGAACCGTGGCGAAAATCCGGGCTTGATGCTGATTTCCCGTCGTCCGCCGCAGCAAAAATTTGCAAACTTTGAGGACTATATGGCAGCACGTGGCGGTGCCACTGCCCCTGTAGAGGATTACGCAGATGACTAATCAGTGGGCAGGACCGTGGATTTGCCCTATTTGCGGCCAGCCCTTATTGGGTAGTGCGGCACAAGCGCTGCACTGTGAAAAACGGCACAGCTTTGACCGTGCAAAAGAGGGCTATTGGCACCTGCTGCCTGTGCAGGGAATGCACTCAAAAACACCGGGCGACAGCAAGGAGATGATTGCTGCACGCCGTGCATTTTTACAGGCGGGATATTACAATGCCTTTGGCACTGCACTTGCGGAGTTGGCACTTGCACAGGCAAAGCCCAATCAGGAGCTGCACATATTGGATGCAGGCTGCGGCGAGGGCTGGTACGACCGTGCTTTGGCGGATTTAGCGCAGAGCAAGGGGACAGCGTTTGCATTAGCTGGCTTTGATATTGCAAAGCCGGCGGTACGCTTGGCGGCAAAAGCATTGCCGCAGGCACGGTACGCTGTGGCATCCAGCTTCCATCAGCCGGTGCAATCCGGTTGGGCTGATGTGGTGCTGAATATCTTTTCGCCAATGGCAAAGGAAGAATTCCTGCGTGTGATGCGCCCCGGTGGGATACTGCTGTATGCAGTGCCCGGCCCACGGCATTTATTTGGGATGAAACAGGCGCTGTACGACACGCCTTATGAAAACCCAGAGCAGGAAATTGATTATGCAGGCTTTACCCAGATTGCACGCCGCAGAGTAGAAGATACCATTACGGTACCTGCCGAAATGCTGCAAAATTTATTTGCAATGACGCCCTATTACTGGAAAACCCCTGCGGACGGAGCGGCACGGCTGCGGGCATTACCTGCCTTAACAACCGAGATTTGCTTCGATTTTCTGGTTTTACAAAAAGATTAAAAAAGCGCTGTGAGGTACATCCTTCACAGCGCTTTTTCTTGTTATAATCCGGGCCAGGTGTCAGGAGGAACGGGCGGTTCCTCCTGCGGTAGGCCAAAGGGCTTATCGGGCGGCACGGCATCGTCCCCGTCCGTTGTAACCTCAGAGGACGGGCGATATACAGTACCCAGAGTTGCCGCTAAAAAGGCTGGGTCCTCGTTTTCGCCGGAAAACAAGTCCAGCCAGAAGTCACGGTTAACAGGAGTGTTTTCGTTGTCCATAGAAATACCTGCCTTTCTGTTTGTATTTGCATACAGCATCTCCAGTTGGTCCATGCTTTATGCAAAGCAGGAGGATAGGACGATGAAGATAAAATTTTGGAAACAGGAAGGCTGGCGTTCGTTTTGGCTGGCTTTTGCACTCACATTGTTGGTGATGACACCGGGGCTGGCGGCCGCATGGGCGGCGGGTGCACTCCGACAAGAACCTGCTGCACAAAGTAAAAGCGGGATTCCGATTCGACTGCCCGATGAGAGCCATCAGATTACGGTATTGGCTGTTGTTGCAGGGGAAAAGCCGGCATTTACGCTGGTGCGCTTGGATGCAGTGAACCAACAATTTACAATTAGCGCAATTCCGGCACAAAGCGTGGTGCGTGCCGGTACTGCAAGCCAAACGCTTGCGGAATGCTATGCTGCGGCAGGGCCCGCCCGTGCAGCACGGCTGTTGGCGCAAACATTAGATATACCGATTGACCGCTATTTGGCAGCGACGCCCGAAACGTGGCAGGCTATTTTGGAAGAAGCGGGCCCTGTACGAGTGGGGCTGAACGGTGCGCTAAACGAGCAGCAGCGCAAAGCGGCAGGTCTTGCAGGAGATGCCGAAAGCTGGACTGTTACCGGAGCACACAACTTTTTGGCAAGTTTGGAGCAAATGCCAACAGATAAGATGCTGCCGCAGTCTATAGCAGCGGCACGTGCTGCCTTGTGGCAGGGCTGGGCAAGACAAAAGCTGGATGTACTGCCTCGTTTGGTGCCTGCCGGCTTAAAAAAATACAGCGGCAGGCTGCTGACGGATTTGACAGCAACGGAAAGCATGGTGCTGGAAAAAACATTGGAGTTTTTGGCAGATAGCCAGCCGCAGCCCACGGGGCAAGTGATGCCCGGCACATGGAACGAAGCTGCACAGCGGTATGAGTTTAATCAGGAAACGGTAGACTGGCTCCATGCCTGCTTGAGCAGTGAAGCTAAAGGCGCTGCCTCGGATTCAGGCAAGGAACCATAACCGATGATAACGGTGTGGGCGGGGCAGGAGGCGGTACTTTGCCGATAGTAGGAGGACAACCCGGTTAAGCAGATGCCCATTTGGGCGGCGGTTTGCACCATCTCCTGCTCAGAAGGGCCGTTTGGTAAAGTAACAAGCAGGTGCAGGCCGGTGTGCAGCCCGTTCAAATGAATAGCGCCCCGTCCGAACGCTGTTTGCAGGGCACAGACCAGTGCGTCCCGGCGCCGTTTGCAGGTGTTTCTTGTACGAGCCAGATGCCGAGTGAAGTAGCCGTCGGCCACAAAACGGCAAAAGGTTTGTTGTTCAAAGCGGCTGACAGTATTGGCGTAGCTGCCGTAGCGAGCCTTCCAACGGGGCAGCAAACCCTGTGGAAGAACCATATAGGCAAGGCGGATACTGGGCGCCAAACTGCGGGATACAGTGGATAGATATACCACCGGGCCGGAACTTCCTGCCATGCCCTGCAAGCTGGGAAGCGGCCTTTGGTCAAAGCGAAACTCTGCGTCAAAGTCATCCTCCAACAGGTAGCGGCCCGGTTGCTGTGTTGCCCAAGCAAGCAGTGCGGCACGGCGAGGGGCACTCATCGTAACACCGGTGGGAAACTGGTGGCTCGGTGTGATATAACACAGATTTGCACCGCTTTCCATCAGGGCCTGCGGGGAAAGCCCGTATTTATCTACGGGGACCGAACAACAGGGCAGGCCGCTGTTTTCCAGAATATGACGGGTAGAAGAATAGCCCGGGTCCTCAACAGCGCAGATTCCCGATAGGAGGGGTGCCAGAAGTCCCAGCAGATATTCCAAGCCTGCACCTACCACAATTTGCTCAGGGGTACACTGAACGCTGCGGTAGCTTGCAAGATACTTTGCAAGCACTCGGCGCAGATTTTCGTCCCCTTGGGGAGAGCCGTGGGCCAACAGCTGCGGGGCAGAGTATAACAGCTCTTTTTGGATACGTCCCCATGTGCGGAACGGGAAAAGCGCAGTGTCCACGTTGCCGGTGCGCAGGTCATATTTCCAAGTAGTTGCGGGCGGTGTGGCAGGTGCGGCGGTTGGCGGGGGCACATTCGATGTAGGAAAGGGCTGCGTAAAGGGCAGAACAACAAAGCCGCTGCGAGGGCGGCTTTCTACATAGCCTTCGGCAGCCAACATTTGATATGCGGTATCTACAGTGTTTACCGAGATACCAAGTTCGTGCGCAAGGGTGCGCTTGCCCGGCAGCCGTGTGCCGGCACAAAGTGTTCCGTTGCGGATTTGCCGGGACAGGGCACGGTACAGGCGGTCGTATAAAGGGCCGTCGGATTGGTCTAACAATACAGAAAATTGCAGCATAAGTACCTCTATTTTTAACTGATACCATAAAAAAGAAATATACTGGGTATTTTAATGGTATCAGAAATGCATATACTGGAAGTATCCCTTTTAACTGGGCAAATGTCAAGGCAGAAAGGGAAACATAGAGAAAAAGAGGGCGTGTGTATGACACCGACACAAATGTGGCTGATTTTTGGGGCAGTTGTAGCAGTTATTTTTTTGCTTGCTTTGGCTTGCCACAAAAAGTTTACTGTAAAAGAAATTGCGATTATTGGCTTGATGGCAGCATTAAGTTTTATTGCATACCAGTTTTTCCGTATTCCGAATATTTTAGGTACGGGCGCATCGTTCCATTTGGGAAACACCTTTACGGCACTGACAGCTTTGCTGCTGGACGGCGTTTCCGGTGGATTGGCAGGCGCTATTGGATTGTCTATTGCGGATATTGCAGCAGGTGACCCCGGCTATGCCATTACCACATTTATTTTGAAGTTTATTATCGGTTTGGTGTGCGGAACTGTTGCACATCGTGTGCTGCATCTGCATAATCAGGACAAAACCCAGATGTCCAAACTGCGTTATGTTGTTTTGGTTTCGGCAGCGGCGTTTTCCGGCTTGCTGGTAAATGTGTTTACGGACCCGTTCTTGGGATATTTCCGTAATCGCTATATTTTTGGTATGCCGGCAGACATTACCACGGTTTTTGCGAAGGTTACGTCCGGAGTAACACTGGTAAACAGCATTTTGTCCTGTGTGTGCTGCGTAGTCTTGTATTTGGCTATTTATCCTGCTTTGCGCAAGGCACATTTGCTGGAAAATAAAAAATAATGCGATACAAAAGGCCCATTGCGTTCAGCAATGGGTCTTTTTTTATGGTAACTTTGCGTATGTAGGTAAAAAACAACTTCTTTACTGGAATTTTAGTGTGAAATGGTGTACAATATAAAAATGCGTAATTTGGAGAATTGCAATCAATCACTTGATGTAAGGGGTACAGTATGACGCAACAGAGTAATCAACAATGGAAAGATTGGGTAAATAAGGCCCGAGAGTTTTTGCAAAAACCTTATGGCATTGCTGTAGTTGTTGCAGTAGTGTTTGCCATTTGTGTGGCACTAGGTCAGCAGATGTCCAATGCCGTTTTTGGGCACAAGGACGAAGCTGACGACACCATGGAAGAAATATCCAGCGCCGTGGAGGATGATACCGATTATCAGGGCGGCGGCGAAATCGACGCAGAAAAATTTCAGGGAACTGTTTTGGAGAAAACGGAAGACGCAGGCGAACAGTATATTAAGGATACATTGTTTGTTGGTGATTCCAATACTGTGCGGTACATGAGCTACGGATTTGCCTCGCTGGATCACGCAATCGGCGTAATCAGTATGTCTGCTACACAGGTTACCAGTCTGCCGTGTGTTAAATTCAAGTCTAATAAAGATTTGGTTACCATTAACAAGGCAATACCCATTATGCAGCCCAAGCGTGTGGTATTTAGCTTTGGTACCAATGATTTGACCGGCGGCGTAAAAAGCTATATTTCAAGCTACGAAAAAGCTATTAAAAAGTGCTACGATGCGTATCCGTACTTTGACGTATTAGTTTCGGCAATTCCGCCTGTGGATCAGTATCGCAATTATCCTGCTATTACCATGCAGAACATTGATAAGTTTAATGCTGCATTGGTGGATATGTGCGAGAAAAATGGCTGGAAGTTCTTAAATACCAGTGAGGTATTGAAGGATAAGAATACCGGCTTTGCCAAAAAAGATTACACGGTATACGATGGCTTGCACCTGTCTAAAGAGGGTGTAACAGTAGTGTTTGATTACATTCGCACCCATGCGTATGAAACAAAGGACAGACGCCCCACTCCGCTGAAGAAAGTGCCTGAGCGTGGAGAAACTCCGCCGGATTTGATTAGCCATGACCCGCTGAAGCCGGACGGCCCGCACCCCACAGCGACAGCCACAGCAACAGCTGCACCGGAAACCATTACAGTGCACTTTACCAGCAGCGAAGGCGGTAAAATAAACGGCGAGCTGGAGCAGAATGTTGCAATTGCCGGCACCTGTGCAGTGGTAGAAGCTGTGCCGGAAAAGGGCTATGTGTTCAAGAGCTGGAGCTGCACAAATGGCCGAATTGAGGACACGAAAAACCCGAAACTGCACTTTACAGTTCCGGGCAATGCAACAGAGGACATTACCGTAAAAGCGACCTTTGAAAAGGTAGAGGCTAAGCCGACCCCAACAGCAACACCTCAGCCGGAAAAGCCCGCCGAACAGGTGAAACCGGTTGAACCGGAAAAGACCCCCGAACCGGCGAAGACTCCTGAGCCGGTAAAAACTCCGGAGCCAGTAAAGACTCCGGAACCGGAAAAGACCCCCGATCCCGTGAAGACTCCGGAGCCAGTAAAGACTCCTGAGCCGGTGACAACGCCGGAAACAGTACCTCCCGCACCGGAACCTCCGGCACCGGAAGTATCGAATCCGCCCGCTGTAGAGCCGGATGCACCTACCGATTCGGGCACTGCCGAAACAACTCCGGCAGAATAAATTTCGATTGAATGCAGTTTATATCTTGACAAGAGCAAAACTTGGTGATACAATTCAGCCAACAATTTCATATAAAAGCAATGACGAAGACGGATTTAGTTGTGTGTTTTCCAGAGAGTTAGGCATTGGTGTGAGCCTGATAAATAGCGACTAGAATATCCCATCACTTCCGAGCCGAAAGCCTCAAAGCTGCTGCAAGTAAGGCTTTCCGTGCATGCTACGTTAGTGCATAGGGCTTGTTGGAGCCTGAAAGTGGTATGGCAATGCCATACAATTTGAGTGGTACCGCGGGTAATTTGTTTTACAAACGACTCGTCTCAAAGTAATTTGAGGCGAGTCGTTTTTTTATTGTTTTTATATCAGAAATTGGGGGACGAGAACCGTTGGTCAATAGAAGGGAGAACCATCATGAAATTGGGCAAGAAAAATCTTTTAGTGGTTAGCTTTATGCTGTTTTCGCTGTTCTTTGGCGCCGGAAACCTTATTTTTCCGCCGTTTTTAGGACAAAATGCAGGCAACCACACGGTATGGGCAATGCTGGGCTTTTTGGTAACAGCTGTTGTACTGCCGGTTTTGGGCGTTGTGGTTGTTGCTGAGTTTAACGGCTTGGATAAGCTGGGCCAAAAAGTAGGCAAGCGATTTGCACTTATCTTTACGGTGCTGATTTATTTATCTATCGGCCCCGGCCTGGGAATTCCACGTGCAGCATCTGTTCCCTTTGAAATGGCAGTTGCTCCCTATATGCCCCAAGGCACAAATACAGCTTTGTGGATGTTTTTGTACTCGCTGGCTTTTTTCCTGATTGCATTATGGCTGTGCTTGAATCCCGGTAAGCTGGTAAATCGTATTGGCCGTGTGCTCACGCCGATGACGTTGTTCTTCCTGTGCTTTTTGTTCTTTAACTTTTTGTTCCGTGGCGATGTACAGGTAGCTGCCCCCAGTATGGCATATCAGAGCGGTGCATTTATGCAGGGCTTTAAGGACGGCTACCAGACGATGGACACCATTGCCGCACTGAACTTTGGCTTGGTAATTACAGTGACCCTTAGCTCTTTTGGCATCCGTGAAAAATCCGGCGTGATTCGCTATACGGTAGTAGCAGGCACAATTGCAGGCTCGATTTTGGCTTGTGTTTATATGATGCTGACTTATATGGGTATGTGCAGTTCCGGCGTGTATCCTGTACAGGACAACGGCGCATGGACCTTGCGCTGCATCGTGTATCAGCTGTTTGGAGATTTTGGTGCTGTGCTGCTGGCAACTACCTTTACGCTGGCCTGCTTAACCACCTGCGTGGGTCTGATTAACTCGATTTCCCGTTATTTCTCCACCCTGTTTGAAAAGGTATCCTACAAAACATGGGTATGGGTTATCGTTGTTTTCTCTTTCCTGGTATGTAATTTGGGCCTGAATGCTATTTTGAGCATTTCTGTTCCGGTTCTGGATGCCATCTATCCGGTATCTATCGTACTGATTGTGTTGGGCTTGACCGACAAGTTGTGGCGCAATCACCGTTTTGTATACCCGTTTGTAGTATTTGGCAGCAGCGTCGAAAGCGTGCTGTTTGCAATGTACAAACTGAAGCTGCCTATGGGTGCTTTGTGGCAGATGTGCGAAAAGCTGCCTTTGTTTAAGGAGGGCTTCGGCTGGGTTGGCGTTGCAGTTGTGATGCTGGTCATTAGTCTGGTTGCAGAGATGGCTCCCAAAAAGGTTGCAGAAGCAGAGTAAACGCAAAAAAGCGGTAAGTATCCAATGGGGTGCTTACCGCTTTTTATTATGTTTGCATATTGCCGGAAATTCTTCAGTGAATGAAATGCAGTAGAATTTAACTTTATTTTGAAGATATTCCCATCTCCAACTTTGACATTGTTATCAAAATGAGTTGCAATTTTGGCACAGTGTTTCGGGGCTCCTGGTAACAGGGCATATCGTCCCACTTTACTATTACCGGCACCGATAGAATATTGTTTACCTGCTCTTTCAGTATATTTTAGCGGTTTTGAAAAGACTATATAACAAGAGGAAAAACGACAGAATACGAAGAATGCAACAAATAATCCAAAGAGGATACATATATAAATAAATGACAAAAAGGATAAAAGATTTGTGAATTTGTATACAACCCGCCTAAATTTTGTATAATAAAAGGCAGGAGGATAAAAATTTATGAAAAAATTAGTCGGAATTATTTTAGCACTATCTCTTTGTTTAAGCATGGCTGCTTGTTCCAACGATAAGCAGGAAACAGCTGCAGATGCAGCTTATACTGCAGGAACTTATGAAGCAGTTGCGCAGGGAAATAATGGCGATGTAAAGGTCAATGTGGAATTTACGGATTCCCAGATTAAATCCATTACCATTGAAAGTAAGGAAACAACCGGTTTAGGCGATACGGCAATGGAAACATTGAAGGAAAAAGTACTGGAAAATCAGACATTGGCCGTCGATACGATTGCCGGAGCAACCAATTCCAGCAAAGCATTTTTAAGCGCTATTGAGGATTGCGTCAAGCAGGCTAATGGCGATGTTGAAGCTTTGAAGAATAAAGAAATCAGCCAGGGCGAAGTCAAAGAAGAAACTCTGGATGTTGACACTGTTGTTGTAGGTGGCGGTGCTGCCGGTATGAGTGCAGCAATCAGAGCAGAGGAACTGGGACAGAAAGTTGTTCTTCTTGAAAAAATGAATTTTACAGGCGGTGCTATTTCCATCAGCTTCGGCAACCAGGTTGTTACCGGTTCCGAATTGCAGAAGGAAGCAGGCGTAACAGAAGATACACCGGAAGCGATGATTGCGGACTTTAAAGCTAACGGTGCAAATCTGAATGTAGACGAGCTGGTTTCTCTGTTGGCTGAAAATGTTGGTGAAACCACTGACTGGATGAATGCATATGTTGGTGCTGAATACAACATGGAAGAAGGCCTGCATAAGTTGGCTGAGTACGGCATCGACAGAGAATTGCAGTTTGCCGGTAAGGGTGCTGGTGTTGCAAAAACCATGAAAGAGAAACTGGAGCAGGAAGGCATTCAGGTTTTGTTGAACACAAAAGCTACTGAGATCATTATGAAGGATGGAGTTGCTACAGGAATCAAGGCAGCTGCAGACGGTGTAAATTATACGATCAATGCGGATCGTGTTATTTTGGCAACAGGTGGATACGGCAATAACAAGGATCTGTTGAAGGGCGAAATTGCCAATGCATTATATTACGGACCGGAATCTTCTACTGGTGATGGCATTTTGATGGCAACAGCAGAAGACGTCAATGCGGCAACAAGACTGATGGAGTACGGAAAGCGTTATCCGAACGGTATTGAAGTCAGCGAAGGTCATGCAAAATCAACCATTGGCGGCAACATTGCAGTATTTAATATGAGCGCAATTCTTGTCAACAATGAGGGCAAACGAATTGTCAATGAAAAATCTTCCAACAGACAGATTCTGGAAGCTGAACTGGCTCAGGAAGGTCAGATGGGCTATTTGTTGATGGATGCTGCAAACTTTGAAACCTTCTTAAGTAAGCTGCCGGGTGGCGGTATTTCTGAAGAACAGGTCAATGAGTGGTTAGCTAACAACGGAAGCAAGGCTCCGTATTTTATGACGGCAGCTACGCTGGATGAACTGGCTGCTGTTGCAAAGATGGATCCTGAAACATTAAAGGCAACGGTTGAAAGATACAATGGCTTTGTTAAAAATGGCAAGGATGAAGACTTTGACCGTCCGGCTGCCAATATGACAATGGAAATTGGTGCAGGTCCTTACTATCTTGTAGAGCAGAAGCCTCGTTTTGCATCTACAATGGGCGGCTTGGTTGTCAATGATCATCTGCAGGTCATGAACACAAACGATGAAGCTATTTCCGGCTTATATGCTGCCGGTGAACTTGTCGGTGGTGTTATGGGTGATGACTCTCCGTCCGGAGCCAATAATGCCTGGGCACTGACTTCGGGTAAACTGGCTGCTGAATTTGCTGCAGAAAAATAAATATAAAAGGTTGTAGGTCAGGTGAAGGATGTGACTGAAAAATATCAGCAGATCATATCAACTGACAGAAACGACAAAATAAAGCAGGCACCGTTCTGCTGATGCCTTTTAGACTGTTGACAAAATGTCAACAGTCTTTTTTTATGATATTTATATTGTAAAAAGCAGGCCTTCTCAAAAAGACCTGCTTTGTCAACACAAAAAGCGGTAAGTACCCAATTGGATACTTACCGCCTTTTGCGTTAAAAGGATAATCAAAAGGAGAAAGAAAACAGTTGGAGGACTGTTTCGCGGATGGTAAACCAAGGTTGCAAAACATCAAAAGTACCCAACAGGAAAGCAAAGGTACAAAACAGGAAATGATGGTTAGCAACTGCTAACCAGAATATATCATATCCGGAATCGCTCGTCAATAGCAAAATCCTAATTTTGGTATTTTACCAAGCAAAAAGAATAAAATCCTATTTCTGGCAGATACTAAAGGAAAAACCTGCTAAGGAGGATTTTATAAATGAAGGCAACGGGAATCGTACGCCGCATTGACGAGCTGGGGCGAATTGTAATCCCGAAAGAGATTCGCCGCACGCAAAGGATTCGCCGAGGAGACCCACTTGAAATTTTTACCAGTGCTGAGGGAGAAGTGATTTTCAAAAAATATTCGCCGATGGCTGAAATTACAGCTGTTGCGGACCAGTATACCGGTGTACTGGCAAAGCAACTGGGATTAACTGCTTTTGTTTGTGATAGAGATACGATTGTGGCTGTCAGCGGAAGCGGCAAAAAAGAACTGGCGGAAATGCGGGTGTCACGTCCCTTAGAGCGTATTATGGAAAGCCGCAAAACTTATACTATGAATACCGACGCTGAACAGCTGCTGCCTTGCGAGGGGTGCGGGAAAGGAATTTTGGCGGCTTGCCCGGTAGTAACGGCCGGAGATGTGATTGGTGCGGTAGGCTTTTTGATGCCGGAGCATAGCGCAGTACCAAGCGAGGAGCAGGTGCGTGCAGTCGAGCTATGTGCAGCATTGTTGGCAAAGCAGATGGAAGAGTGAACTGCCACGAAAGGAGTGACTGGAAAGCGGCCGCTCCTTTTCTTTTGGATAAAAAATACCTATATATAAAGGATAGTGCCCAGTTTGTGTCGGAATTATGAATGTTTTTGAAACTTGTTTTGGCGGGGCTTGACAGATTGGTGGAATTGCATATAATAGTGTTAGCACTCAGGAAGATAGAGTGCTAAAAACAAAAAAGAGCGAGGCGAACACGATGCGAATGGATGATAGAAAACGACAAATCATGCAAGCCATCGTGCAGCTTTATGGGTTGGAGGGCGAACCAATCGGCAGCGGTGTGCTGGCCAATTATTTCGACTGTGCTGTGTCCAGCGCGACGCTGCGCAACGATATGGCGGCACTGACAAAGCTTGGCCTACTGGAACAGCCCCACACCAGCGCGGGACGCATCCCCAGCGCAAAAGGTTACCGATACTACTTGGACGATTTGCTGGGAAAAGAAATGCAGCTGGACCGCCAAGATGCACGAGAGATTCGGAACACGTTTGCGGCGCTGGACCAAGAGCCGGATAAGCTGGCACAAGGTGCCGCAAAAGCACTGGCAAAGATGACTGGTTATACAGTGGCGGTTACAACGCCCCGTGCGGATGACCTTTGTATTGCGCATTATGAGGTAGTGCAGGTTGGCCGCTACGCTGCGGCGGTGCTTGCTGTTACAACAGCAGGCGGCGTACGTACACGTGTGGCGCATGTAAGCCGTGGCTTGACCCGTGGAGATGCGGCAAGCCTGGCAGCGCTGCTGAACAGCAACCTGACCTTTGTGGCTCCGGTGGATTTGGACCAAAATCTGTTGAACGCTTTGTGCGAACAGGCTGGGCCCGCACTGGTATCGGTGGTTTGGGCAGCGGCAGGAATCCTACAGGATTCAGCACGGCCGCACGTATTTTTGGGCGGTGAGCAGTATTTACTGCAATGGCCCGAATTACAACCCCACTTGCCGCTGCTGTTGGCACAGCTGAATGACGATGAGCGTGCCGGTGCAATGATTACACCTCCAAGTAATCGCACCACGGTTTTTCTGGGCGAAGATATGGTGCCTGAGATGCCGGGACTTTGCATTATGGCTAAGCGATATATGGTAGGCGGAGGCATGACGGGTACAATCGCCTTGGTTGGCCCGGCACGAATGCCGTTCTCCCGTTTGATTCCGGTGCTGGAAACCTGCGCCCAAGAGTTGGGCAAGGGGATGTCCGGCAGAACAGCAGACGAAGCATAAAACGTAATTGCCCGAATAAAGGAGGACATAAATCATGAGCGAAGAAGCCAAGCGTGAACAGGCGGCTGCGGAAGAGCAGGTCGAGGAAACTACCGCAGCAACTGCCGAAACACAGCAGGCTCCTGTTGAGGAAAACAAGGAGACAGAGGCTCCGGCTAAGGAGAAAAAAGAGTTCTTTGGTAAAAAGGCCAAGGAAACCGAAGCCTTGAAAGCAAAGCTGGATACCGCAGAAAAGGCAGCAGCCGAGGCAAAGGAACAGCTGCTGCGTACCGCAGCGGAGTATGATAACTTCCGCAAGCGCAGCGCACGAGAAGCAGACCAGAAGTTTAACGATGGTGTGAGCTTTGCAGTAAATCAGATTTTGCCGATTTTGGATACGCTGGAGATGGCTGCAAATGCACCCACCACTGACGAAGCTTATAAAAAGGGCGTTGTAATGACGCTGGACAAGGCCGCTCAGGCATTGGCAAAGCTGAACATCACTGAGATTGAGGCAATGGGCCTGCCCTTTGACCCCAACGTGATGAACGCTGTATCTCAGATGCCTGCACCGGAAGGTATTGAGGCCGGCTGTGTCATGACAGTTTACCAAAAGGGTTACCGCATTGGTGACCGCATTGTCCGCCACGCAACCGTTGTGGTGGCTGAATAACGGCAAAAACGCTTTGGCGTTTTCTTATATAAAGCAAATCAAATCATTCAAATCATATAACAATTATGAGAGGGGAATTTTATTATGAGTAAAATCATTGGTATCGACTTAGGTACTACAAACAGCTGTGTTGCTGTTATTGAAGGCGGCGAGCCTGTTGTTATCGCTAACGCTGAAGGCGCACGTACCACTCCTTCTGTGGTAGGTTTCACCAAGACCGGCGACCGTCTGGTTGGTCAGGTTGCAAAGCGTCAGGCTATCACCAACCCTGAAAACACCGTTTCTTCCATCAAGCGTGATATGGGCACCAGCAACAAGGTTACCATTACGCAGGCAAAGCTGGCAGACGGTTCCATCGGCAGCGCAGAGTACACTCCCCAGCAGATCAGCGCTATGATTCTGCAGAAGCTGAAGGCTGACGCTGAGGCTTACTTGGGCGAGACCGTTACCGAGGCTGTTATCACTGTTCCTGCATACTTCAACGACAGCCAGCGTCAGGCTACCAAGGACGCCGGCACCATTGCAGGCTTGAACGTTAAGCGTATCATCAACGAGCCTACTGCTGCTTCTCTGGCATACGGCGTTGATAAGGAAGACGACCAGAAGATTATGGTTTACGACTTGGGCGGCGGTACTTTCGACGTTTCCATCATTGAGATGGGCGACGGTGTTACCGAAGTTCTGGCTACCAACGGCGATACCCGTTTGGGCGGCGATGACTTTGACCAGCGCATCATCGACTGGATGGTAGCTGAATTTAAGAAATCCAACGGCATTGACCTGTCTGCTGACAAGATGGCAATGCAGCGCCTCAAGGAAGCAGCAGAAAAGGCAAAGATCGAGCTGTCCGGCATGGCACAGACCTCGATCAACCAGCCGTATATCACCGCAGACGCAACCGGCCCGAAGCATCTTGAGCTGACGCTCACCCGTGCAAAGTTCAACGAGCTGACCGCTGACCTTGTCGAGCGCACCATGGTGCCGACCCGCCGTGCACTGGATGACGCAGGCCTGCGTCCGGGCGAACTGAACAAGGTTCTGCTGGTCGGCGGTTCCTCCCGTATCCCGGCTGTTCAGGAAGCAGTCAAGAAGTTCATGCAGACCGAGCCGAGCAAGGGCATCAACCCCGACGAGTGCGTGGCACTGGGCGCAGCTATCCAGGGTGGCGTTCTGGGCGGCGACGTCAAGGGCCTGCTGCTGCTTGACGTCACCCCGCTGAGCCTTGGCATCGAGACCATGGGCGGCGTATGCACCCGCATCATCGAACGCAACACCACCGTCCCGACCAAGAAGAGCCAGATCTTCTCCACCGCAGCGGACAATCAGCCGGCAGTTGAAGTCAACGTCCTGCAGGGCGAACGTGAATTTGCACGCGACAACAAATCTCTTGGCACCTTCCACCTCGACGGCATCGCTCCGGCACCCCGCGGCGTACCCCAGATCGAAGTTACCTTTGATATCGACGCAAACGGCATCGTGAA
>RCNH01000477.1_pt1 | contig 16413 bp, 11 predicted proteins | sample 2041161 | NCBI WGS metagenome assembly RCNH01 (sample SAMN09708215, study PRJNA481090) | Feces metagenome, whole genome shotgun sequencing project. | biome: feces | host: Leptonychotes weddellii | place: Antarctica: Sion Island | collected 2010-03-01 | reverse complement strand
CGGCTGCCATCAGCAGGTCGTATTCCTTTGCAGCACCGGCCAAGAACATCTGAAGGCCGATGGACAAGGTGTACTTGGCGCTGTCCTGCAGGAAAAGCAGGGGGCCGTTCAGATCGTTCCAGCCTGCCATGAAAATCAAGACGGCGATGGTGGTCAGAACGGGCTTGCACATGGGATAAACGATGGTGTACAGAATGCGAATCTCACCGGCGCCGTCGATGCGGGCGGCTTCGATTACGCTGTTGGGCAGACCCTTAATGAACTGACGCATCAGATAAATGTAGTAAGGGCCGCCGAAGAAAGCAGGCAGGGTCAGGGGCACGAAAGTGTTGACCAAATTCAGACGGCTCCAGGTTGCAAACAGAGGAATCTGAGTGACCTGCCAGGGGATCATCATGGTTGCCAAAATGATGGGGAAGATATACTTGCCGCCGTTCCAAGGCACCTTGGTCAGAGAGTAGGCGATCATGGGAGCTGCAAACAGCTCACCGATGACCGGGACGATCGAAACGACCAGAGTGTTCCACACGTAGCGGTCAATGGGCATACGCTCAAAGATTTCCAAGAAATTGTGCCAGTTTGCGGAAGTGGGGAACCAGATCGGCGGATTCACAAAGATCTCACTGGGAGCTTTGATAGCGGTGGTTACCATCCAATACAAAGGCATGAAGAAGACGAAACCGAAAAAGATCAAAACGGCGTAGGAAAAAAGTTTTTTGATGTTCTTGATGATTTTAGGACGCAGCAATTGACTTTTTGTTTGTGCATGAACCATTGATGAATCCTCCTTTTATTCTACGTCGTAGTTGACGCGCTGCTCCATAACGCGGAGAGCAAAGAATGTAACGATCATGACGATTACAAACAGAACCAATGCCATTGCGCTTGCGTAACCCATGTTCAGGTAGCTGAAGCCCTGCTGATACAGGTACAGAGAGTAGAACAGCAAAGAATTCTGCGGGCCGCCGGTAATGCCCTGAGAACTCTCAGCGACACTGGCGAAGACATAAGCCTGAGTGAAGTACTGGAAGGAACCGATCAGGCCCATGATGGTGGTGAACTGAATGGTGGGAGAAATATAGGGGATGGTGATTCTCCAGAACTTGGTCCAAGCATTTGCACCGTCCAGATCCGCTGCTTCATAGAAGGTCTCGGGGACACTTTCCAGCGCGGATAGGAAGATGATCATCGTGCCGCCGCAGCGCCACATATCCATCATGATCAGGGAAAGCTTTGTAAAATGGGGGTCGCTCAACCAGGAAGGACCTTCAATGCCAAAGAAGCGCAGGCCGATGTTGAGCAGGCCGTATTCTGGGTTCAAGACCCACAGGAACAGCATTGCGCTGGCCACAATGGGCACAACCGTGGGCAGATAGAACAGAGTGCGGAAGATGGGCAGGCCCTTTACTTTCTGATGAAGCAGAAGAGCGAGACCCAGAGATGCGATCAGACCCAGAGGCAGACCGAGAAGGGTCACATAAGCAGTGTTGCCCAGAGATTTCCAGATAAGTTTATCGGAAAAAAGAGTTTTGTAATTTTTCAATCCGCACCATACGGGGGAATTGAAAATACTGTAATCGGTAAAGCTGTAATAAACAGCACAGATGATGGGGTAAACTTTAAAAATCAGAAATCCAATCAGCCACGGAGAAATAAAAAGCATACCCAGCCAGAAAAAGCGGCGCTGCTGCTTGCTTTTTTTACTTTTTTGACCCAGCTTGGTCAAAGATGATCCTTTCAAGTACAAAACCTCCCTCGAAGATAGATGACAGGGGTGCTTTAGAGGTCGGCAGAATGCCGGACTTTCAGCACAAATTTTACATTCTGCCTGAGTGAAAAGCGGAGCTGCAGGCGTCGTTTTGGGGTGATAAATTGATTTTTAGTACAAAAAAACCGAGAAGCGACATGAAAATCAGAGGCCGCTTCTCGGTACGCATAGTTAAGAATCTATGATCGCGCGATTTGGCGGAAATCAGCCTACAAGCTCAGTGAGTTGAGCCTGAACATTGGCAGCAGCGTCTTCAACGGTGGTTTCACCGCGCAGAGCAGTAGCCATCTCGGTGCTGATTGCATTCAGATACTCACCAATGTAGCTCAGCATGGGGAAGTGAATCAGGGGGTCGTTCAGCAGGGTCTTTGCGTTCTCCTTGATGTAATCTTCGCAGTCGAGATCATTGATGACATAGTTCAGAGCGCTCTTACGGGGCATGAAAGCACCGCCGTCCAGATCGCCGTTAGCCAGCCATTCCATGTTTTCCTTGCTGGTCAGAGAAGACAGAACCTTCCAAGTAGCTTCGGGATCAGCAGTCTTTGCGTTGACACCCCAAGTGCCTGCAGCCAGCATCTGGCCGCCGTTCTTTGCGGTGGGGATGGGAGCGATTGCCCAATCAACGCCCTGACCGTTGTTGATCATAGCAGAAAGGCCGTTGTCAGCGTTGAAGCGCATTGCAACCTTGCCCTTGAAGACAGGATCTTCGGTGGAAGCACGCTGGCCCAGAGTGTCGATAAAGCGGCGAACCTCATCGTAACCGAACTTGTCGTAGATAGCCTTCTGGAAGTTGTAAGCAGCCAGCTGCTCGGGATTGTTGAAGTTGGGCTTGCCGTTTTCATCAACCCACTCAGCACCAAATGCTGCGGACCACAGAACGGGGTCCAGCCAAGGATAATCGGGAATCAGACCCATCTGAGTGATCTTGCCGTTCTCATCAACCTTGGTGCAGTCGATTGCGCACTGCAGAAGCTCATCGGTGTCCTTGGGGAAGTGATCCCAGCCAGCCTCGGCCAGCAGGTCAGGACGATAAGCCATGAAGGTGGTGGAGATGGTCATGGGGATGGAGTAGATCTTGTCGTTGTAGGTGCACAGGCCCCACAGAGAATCAACGAAATCGGATTTGTCCCATTCCTTGTCGTTGTTGACGAAGTCGGTCAGGTCGTACAGAGCACCCTTATCACTCCAAGCGGGAGCGTTGTTCCAGAAGGTCTGGAAGATGTCGGGAGTAGCACCGGAAGCGATGGTGGTCAGAATAACATCGGCGGTTTTTGCACCGGACACCTTAACGGTGATGTTGTCGGTATTGGTTTTGTTGAAGTCATCAGCCCATTTCAGCAGGCGCTGATGTACGCAGGTTTCCTTGCTGTCTTCAGGCAGCATATGCCAGACAGTGACGGTGGTGGGTTTTTTATCGCTCTTCTCAGGGGCAGAAGAGGAATCTCCGGAAGCCGGAGTGGAGGCCGGCTGAGCGCCGCAGGCGGCCATCGAAAGTGCCATGACACCAGCCATGACGAGAGACAGTAGCTTTTTCATAATCAATCTCCTTTTGATGAAAAATATTTGTGCTCTCACTCTTCGTGAAGAGCTGTTTAACAATCGGATGTCGGTCGTTCCTGACCTTGTGCCTTTATCATAACATCATTGAAGGAAAAACTCCTTTCTTTTTGTCCACTATTCTTGACGATTTGTCCATGAATTTTAGGCAAAAAACAAACAGAAAAGCATTAAAGGTTTCACAAAGAAAGCCTTCTGTTTTTGGCGGGAAAGCTTTTAAAAAAAGATTTACTGCGACCTAGGAAATGGGAATAAATCCCAATAATGTAAGTTTTGCGGTAAGTGGTATTTGATTTGCGTTCTTGAAATTGTTTCTAATACTAGTATAAAGCAATAAAAAGTATTTTGTATTTATAAAATATTTAATTTGTTTTACACAATCGATAAATGATTTGAAAAAAAGAGGTGCCGAAAGAACAAATGCAGTGCAGAAAAAACAATCTGAAAGAAATCGAAGGATAAAAAAGGCCCGGCCGCAAAGATGCGGCCGGGCCGTGAAAGGTATAACAAAATCAGCGGCGCAGGCGGACCGAAAGCCCAACCTCGAACATCCGCTGCCAGGGATGCCAGCAGTCGAGAATTTCAACCGAATCTGCAATGGAAGAAAGATTGCTGCGGGCATAGCGCACAAGGCCGTCGTGGATCATCTGGCTCAATTCACCCCGTTCGGAGCGGGTGTCAAAATAAGAATAGCCCAGCTTTTCCAGAACTTCTTCATAAATATACCGGCGCACATCCGAGCAGTAGCCCGCATCCTCCAGATAGCGAAGCAGCAGAAAATCCTGATGTTGTGGGGTCTGCCCTTCCAGCAAAAAGTGAGCACCCTGAGCGATGGCGGTTCCCAGCGTATTGGAAGAAGTGTTCCAGCCTGCATAGCCGCAGATGTTCAGCAGCAGATCCTCCTGATCCAGCATCTGCACCAGCTCCAGATCACCGCCATTGAGGAAGGCCACATCGGCTATAGCCACGGGCATGCCGTTCTGCACACAGTCCCGGATCTCACTGACAAAGGCAGGCAGGGAGCGTTCAACGGTATACTCCCGCAGACGGCAGGGCTGAGCAAATGCTCCCTGCATCTCACCGGAGGGACAGTTGACTGCCAGCATCAGATCGGCATCGCTTTGGCTGTCGGTCATTTGGAATCCGGCAGCCAAAAGCTGATACCGGATGGTCTCGCCCAGAGGGCGGTCTTCATAAAGAGGGGTAACAAAGGGCGCACGGCCTGAGCTGTAATGTACACAGACACGGGGCTGTATATTGGCCAGCGTAAGGGCCATGCGGGACATCATGGTGCAGCCCAGCTCGTCTGCGCCGGGATACATCAGAACTCGGGTCTGGAGCCGATCTTTTGCGATTTGGTCCCGGACCAGCTGCTGATCCATGGCGGTGAATCCATAGGGCGAGGAGTCATCCTGAGGAATCACAAAAGCATCGAACACGCCGTTCCGGACCATCTGCAGAGACTGGAAAAGAAATCCCAGATTGAACCGGCGGCGCTCCAGATAGTCGTTCAGATATTCCGCGGGGACCCGAGACTCGGCGGCAGCAAGCTCGGACTCTTCTGCAAGGCCCAGCTGAACTCGGTGGCGCAGCTCGCCCAGTTCCCAGATCTCGCGGCCGCAGAGGCTGTAGTAGTCCGGTTCCTCATCGGAGATGGAAGAACTGGGACAGCGCATGATGGTTTGAAAGGCAAAGATGCGCAGGTTCGGGTTATTCTGCCGCAGCTGAAGGATGGTATCCAGCCGGTTCTGCACGGTTTCAGAATCCAGATGGTGCAGCCGGGAGGGAATCAGACCGCCGTAAAGCAAGGTGTCCAGCGCTACAACCAGACCGTCCGCATCCTTACATTCCCGCAGCAGGAACTCCTGAAGCTCTCGGGTGTCGGCAGGCTGCTTTTTATATCCCAGCTTCTTAGGCTGCACGATGGAAAATTCGCTGCTGCCAAACAGCAGCACAGGGAAATTTGAGTTGCAGGGCCGTTCGTCCAGCGGAAGAAAAACGACTTTTTTCATAACTTAAAAGCCCTCCATTTGTTCCGGGTCCCAGTGAAGCTGGACCCCATTTTGTTCAAGAAGTGCCTGAAAATCCTCCAAACTGGAATCCAGCACTTCTCCCGGCTCCAGTTGGTGATCCAGACAGTAGGCGGCCAGATGACCGGCGGTTTCTCCGATGTTCCATTCCACGGGATGCAGCCGGAAGCAGCCATTGGTCAGATGGGTGCAGCCGATGTTCTTGCAGGCCGGGATCAGGTTGCGCAGATCACGGGGGATCATGGCAGAGAGCGGGATCTCAAAAGGCCAGGTGGGGGTGTAAAAGAAGGTCTTGCTCACAGTGGTGGGGTGAATGTCGATGGCATAATGTCCCACGCCCACCGAGTCCTTCCGGCGCAGGATTCCGGGCTGGAATTCCCGGGCCAGCTCCTGCTCACAAACGGTGTGCCGTGCCACAATGCGGCGGGATTCCCGCACATAGGGTGCCATGGCCAGACCGTCCGGGGTGCCGGTGATATCCGGGCGCAGCTGAACCGGGTAGCCCTTGCCGCCGTCCGGACGGGGGGCCTCATACCGCAGCCAGTATATTGCGCACAGGGTTTGCTGACGGGCCAGCTCCAGATGATCCTCTGCATGGGGATCGTCAAAGATATTGCCAAAAGCATAATCGTTCTGCGGCCAGTTGAAGAGGGTGACTTCCCGGCGCCCATCGGTGTAATCCTCCCGGCAGATGATTCGGCGGTAACGCCACAAGCCGCCGCAGTGAATCGGGTCGTCCTCATCGTGCATGGCAAACAGGGTTTCGCCTTGGATGTGGGCATCCGGGCCGTACCAGCTCAGCAGCGGCACAGCCGCAAAGGGGGCTTGAGCTGCGGCGAACAGGTCGTAAAGCGCGGGCTTTGCCATCGGCTCCAGCAGAGATTCGTCCTCAGCCAGCTCCAAAGCGGCAACCCAGGTGCAGGGCTGCATATCCGCAGGCGAAGCCGTTTGGGGAGCATGGGGTTCGCCTGTCTCGGCCTGACTCTCCGCGCCGGTTCGGTATTCGGCTCCGACCAAGGGCAGAAGATCGCCGCAGTCGGTGGCATCCAAAAAGTAGGCGGCACGGATGTTTCGGGAACGGCCGGTTCGGTCGTTCAGAACCCGGACACTTTGGATTTGGTTGTTTTTGACCACGGAGGAGATCGGCCGGGTAAATAGCTCCAGACAGATGCGGCCGGAATCCAGATAGGGCCGCAGAGAATCCATCAGAATCGAATGGGCTACCGACGGCTCATGGGCAATGCGGGACACCCAGGCCCGTCCGGGACGGAGCGGGTCGGCGGTGCGCATGGCTTCACTGGCGTTGGGATCCATGCGGTAATGAGCGCGGACCTGCTCCCGAAAGCGGCGGTAGCTTTGGGTGCATCCGCAGGTTTCAATCCAAGGGTGCTCGTCCGGCGGTACGGCCTGACTGGTGAGCTGTCCGCCTATCCATGCGGTCTGCTCACAAAGAAAGACCCGCTTGCCGTTTTTGGCTGCGCTTAGGGCTGCCTGAACACCGCCGATACTGCCGCCGATAACGGCAATATCAAAATCGCAGCAGCTGCGATCCAGTGAATGATCCATAAAAAAACTCCTGTTTTTTATTATTTTATTTAATAGTAAGCGGAAAGGGGAAATTGTCTCGGGCTCAAAAATTCAGAATTGACATTGAGCAATAAACCGGATATAATGTGAAACAATTGCGAAAAAATGTTCAGTTTAAACAAACTTGAAAAAGAAAGTGGGCTTGTTTTATGTCTCAGAATGAAAAACTGCTCAAATTTGAGAGTGAAGAAACATTTCGTCCCGGAAACTTTTGCAAGGTGTTCACACTGGAATACCCAAAACAATCGGGAGAACTGCTGCACAGTCATGATTATTATCAAATCTGGTATGTTATGCGAGGCCAGTGCATCCACAGCATTGAGGATCAGCAGCATACCATGAATGCAGGAGATGCATTTATTCTGCCGCCGAATCTTATTCACAAAACAACCTTGATGAAAGACAGCAAGGTGCGGTGCTGTGAGTTTTTGATGAGTGAACAACTGGCGGCTGCAGCGAACATCAGCTTCCCCAAAATCCGGGAGATCACCAACGGAATCTCCTTTGTGATGCTGTTCCAGCAGGAGATGCAGGAAGCAAAAACCAAATTTTCCTTCAGTGAGCGCACCCAGTGCCAGATCGAGGCACTGCTTGAGTCCATGCAGGAAGAATATCGGAATGAAGGGATGTTCTACGAAGACTTCCTTCAGCTTCAGCTGCTCCAGCTTCTTCTTTTGTTCATCCGGGAATATGCCGAACAGCCCACCTGCGAACCGGCCGAAGAGCTGTATTACCGTTACAAGGGGATTGTTGAGGACACCATCCGGTATGTGAAACAGTCGTACAGTGAACCGCTTACGCTGGACAGTGTATGCAAACGCGCAATGATGTCCAAAACCTATTTCTGCTACCTGTTCAAACTCCAGACTCAAAAGACCTTCATCGAATATCTGGTGGACCTTCGGATTGAAAAGGCCACCCAGCTGTTGGTTGAGACGGACCGTTCGATCACAGGAATCAGTCAGGATGTGGGCTTTCAGTCCTCCACACACTTTACCCGCACCTTCCGAAAGGTCACGGGGCTTACCCCAAGAGAATATCGCAATCGTCACCGCCAGTGAGCGGCATCAAAATCAAAAAAGCTCCTTTCAAAGAGTAATCGGTTCTTTGGAAGGAGCTTTTTTATTTCTTTTCAGCTCCCGGACTCAGCGGCACTGAGCGAAGGAGTCCAGCTCGATGCTGCGGCCGCCTTCCAAGCGGGACTGTTCAGCGGCAAGAGCCATCAAATGGCTTTCCACCGAAACATCCACGCTGGTCAGTACTTGGCCGGTGGGCTCGCCGTCTGCGAACAGGCTGCATACATAGGCCATCATTTTGGCATCGCCGCCGCCATGACCGGCGAATCGGTCGGTGATGGCATCCAGATCAATTTTCTGATCCGGCTGTCCAAAACGGCGCAGAATCAGAGTGTTGGTATCCATGTTGCCCTCGAGCTCGCCCATAGAACCCATGATCCGCAGGGTGCGGTAGCACCGGTTGGTAAATGCGCTCATGGTGAAAGTAGCGGTGACGCCGCCCTCAAACTCCATGTTGACGGTCTGGTGATCCACCACGTCGTTGTCGCAGTGGTAGACACAGCGGCCGTAAGGGCCGGTGCGCAGTGCATCCATCAGCTTTTCGGGAGTGGGATCGGGGCACAGAACGGTCAGAGGCCATTCCCGGTTTCCGGAATCCCAGCCGCTCTTATCGTTGTGAAGATAAATCTTTTCGGCATCGTAGGGGCAGCTGTCCTTGCATTTGCAGCCGCTCAAACAGCGCAGGGCAGAACCCTCAGGGGCGTTCTCTGCCTTGAACCAGTCCAGACTGCCAAAGGAGGAGACCCTCTTGCAGGGTGCACCGACCAGCCAGCGAATGATGTCCATATCGTGGCAGCTCTTAGCAAGGATCATGGGGCTGGAGTCGTCTTTGCGGCGCCAGTTGCCGCGCACATAGCTGTGTGCGTGATGCCAGTAGGCCACATTCTCGGAGGCTTCCAGACTTTCGATCCGGCCGATCACTCCTTCGTCCAGCAAGCGGCGCACCGTGCCGTAAAACTGGGTGTAGCGCAGCACATGGCATACGATGACCACACGACCGGTCTCGTGTGCTTTTTCACGCAGGGCAACACACTCCTCCAAACTGGGCGAGATGGGCTTTTCCAGAATCAGGTGGTATCCCCGCTCCATTGCGGGGATTGCCTCCTCCACATGCTGGCGGTCCTGAGTGGCAATGATCATAACATCTGCAAGGCGGGGCTGGCTGAGCAGTTCTTCCGCACTGGTGTAGCAGCGATCGGCGGGTACGTTATATTCTTTTTGTGCGATCTCGCGGCGGGCGGGATCGGGATCGGCAACGGCCACCAGCTTCATCTCTTCGGGATGCGTTTTTTGGTAGCAGGAATAAGCCTCCATGCCACGGATGCCGAATCCGCAGACGGCAAAGGTTACAGGGTGTTTCATACAAACCTCACATTCTTAATCCTGAGCGTACATCGGGCCAGCCGCTGCACCGTATTCGTCCCAGAAGGCTTTGCCGTCATAGCTGGGGTCCTGTTCGGTGAGCTGATCCAAGCGGACGGGTTCGCCGTTCTTTGCACGGGAAGCGGTGCCGGCCAGCATAACCTTAACCGACTCGATCAATTCGGGAACGGTGACCAGCAGGTTGGGCTTTTTCTCCATGAAATTGCAGATCTCATTCACCAGAGCCTCATACAGGCGAGAGGAATCCATCTTGAACTGATAGGTGGTCTTGGTGGTCATGATGGTCATAACAAAGGGCTGCCAAGTACCGGTGAAGGTGTTGTAAACAGCGCTCTTGCCGTTGGCAAACTGCACATAGAAGCTCTCGCTGTACTTGCCCTCGGCCTGGCCGCGGCCAAGATAACGCACCGACTCAGCGCCGCTGCCGATCAGACCGCCAATGGCCTCTGCAATGTGAACGCCGTAGTTGAACTCGTCCACGCCGGCAGTGCCGAACACAGAAACGATTTCGCCGCGCTCTTCCACGGGGATGGACAGGAAGTCCTGAACCTCAAAGGCATAACGTGCGCTGGAAGCACCCAGGATCACAGCACCCTGATCGGCCAGCTCCTGAAGCTTTTTGCAGTCCTCCAAGCTGCCCACGATGGGCTTGTCTACAAACACGGGCTTGCCGCGCTCGATAAAGGGCTTCATGCAGCGCAGGTGATCGTCCCAGTTGCAGCCGTGGATGAAGCCGATGTCACACATATCGGCCAGCTCTTCCAAGCTGTCACAGCGCTTCTCAAGACCAAAACGCTTGATAAAACCCTCAACTTCCCGGTCGTTGCGGAAGGAATCGTTGTACACACCCACATAGCGGGCGCGGTCACTCTTTTCCATAACCTCGCCAAAGCCCAGAGGGTGGGAAGTATCAATATTTACAGCACCAACACGAATCATGTCAAAACACTCCTTGTTTATACTACCGTCCAAAAACAGACGGCTGTTTTCGACTTCATCATAGCACATCCGGTGCGGAGGTTCTTTGCATATTGTAAAATGATTTTTCCTTTTTTTTTAATTCTGCCAAAACAAAAAAACCGTCCGGATCACAGGGGTCCGGACGGTTGCAACAGGATAAATAGATCTATTCAAAGGAAAAATAGCAGCTTTTGGAGTTTCGCATCCGATATTCCATAGGGGTGCAGTTTTCCTTGGATTTAAAATAGCGGCAGAAATAGTGAATGCTCTGAAAGCCTACCAGTTCCGCGATCTCGCTGATGCAGGTATCGGTGTTGCAGAGCAGTTCTTTGGCTTTTTGCATTCGCAGGCGGTTTACATACCGGATGGGAGTGGTGCCGTAAAGCTCCTTGAACAGGCTGGTCAGAGTGGTCTTATTGATATTGGCAGCCTCAGCCAGATGATCCAAGGTAATGATGTTGGAGTAATTGAAGTTGATGTACTGCATCAGGGCGGCAACATCCACACCGTGATATTTCCCGGTGGGCAGCTGTTCGGGGAGAGTGATTATTTCCGGAGCTGCAAGCGGTTCAACACCGCGTTCCCGTTCAAGGTGCACCAGCAAATCATACAGATAACCGCAGATCAGCGGGTAGTAGTGCGGCAGGTGAGCTTGACTTTCCCACAAAATCTTTTCAAAGCACTGGAGATACCATGAGAAATCTGCAACAGACAGGAACGTGTCCAGAGAGTTTACGGTTTGCAGAAGCTCGGGGTCCAGCACCGAGAACTTGATGTCCAGCAGTTTCATCGGGGAGCTCTGTTCGCAGAGCACGGCATGGGTCTCACCGGGCCGAAGCAAAACAGCCTGCCCTGCCCGAACTTCGTGCCGCACATCTTTGATCATAAGTGCGCCTTCGTTTTGCGCAATGAGAATCAGTTGAAAAAAATTGTGGCTGTGGGGATCGGTTTCCCAATGCTGCTGATATTTTCCGCACCATAGGATGCTGCATTCATTCATTGACTTTACACGAGACCGAAAAAATCGGTCGCAAACTCCTTTCCTGAAAAAATGATATATCTACATCTAAGTATATCAGATAGTTGTTTTTGTGGAAAGAAAAGTAATCAAAAAATATTAAATATTTTTCAAATACAAAACAATTTTAAGGATTTATACTAAAAATACAATACACCTGCGGACAGTTCGTTAGGTGGCTGAAAAAACCAGAATAATATTAAGAAAAGAGTGCTGATTATGCGTATTGCTATTTTGATGGATGCACCCCTGCGTCCTTCCCTCATCAACGAAAAGACCATGAACCAACTGCGTGAGCTGGGTGAGGTGGTTATGAACGAGACCGATAAGGCCGAGAAGGAGACCATCAAGGAGGTCATCCGGGATGCCGACATCGCCATTACCTCTTGGGGCGTTCCTGCTCTGGACAAGGAAATTCTGGACTGCGCTCCCAATCTGAAGTTTGTGGCTCATGCGGCAGGCAGCGTTAAGGGCATCGTCACCGACGAGTTCTTCAAGCGCGGTATCCGCATCATTTCCTCTGCACGAGTGCTGAGCATGGGCGTTTCCGAAACCGCTCTGGGCATGACCATTGCAGCCTGCAAAAACTTCTTTGCGTTCAACGATAGCCTGCATCAGGGCGGCTGGGTCAAGGATTACAGCGTGATCACCGAGGTCTACGACATCACCGTTGGCGTGGTGGGATGCGGCTTTGCTGGTTCTCATTACATTGAGCTGCTTCAGTCCTTCGGCGTGGATGTGCTGGCTTATGACCCCCTGCTGAACGAAGAGCAGATCAAGGCAATGGGCGCAGTTAAGGCAGATCTGCAGACCGTTCTGAGCAAGAGCGACGTGATCTCCCTGCACGCACCCAGCCTGGACAGCACCTATCACATGATCAACAAGGAAAGCCTGGCCGGCATGAAGGACGGCGCAATTCTTATCAATACCGCCCGCTCCTCTCTGATCGATCAGGACGCTCTGGTGGATGCTCTGAAGAGCGGCAAGCTCAAGTATGCCTGCATTGATGTTTACGATCAGGAGCCTCTCAACGAGGACTGCCCCCTGCGTGAGCTGCCCAACTGCATCATGACCCCGCACATTGCCGGTGCGGCAAACAACGGCAAAAAGAAGATCGGTGCACATGTTCTGCAGGAGATCCGCCGCTATCTCAACGGCGAGGAACTGATCTCCGAAATCACCGAAGAAATGCTGGCATCCATTGCCTAAGAGGAGGAAGCAAAAGTGGCATTCATTTCCGATTTTTCACTGGACTTTGTGCGTGAGCCTCTGCAGAAGCCCTTTGGCTTCAAGGGCGGTTTCCTCAGCGAGCTGTGGCAGGTGATCTGCAGTATCCGACTGGATAACGGCAGAGTCGGCAGCGGTCTGGGAGTGCAGAGCGTTCTGTGGTCGGATGAGGTCACATTCTGCGCTTCTTCCCAGATGGGCGGCAATGCCATGATGTTCAGTGTGACTGAATATGCGCTCAAGCAGCTCAGGGGGCTGGAATTTACCAGCCCGGCAGACCTTCAGCACCGGATTTTGGATTCGGTGCATGATTACGCAAAAAAGGTTACCGGCAACCCGGAGCTGCCCCGCACCTTTTCCCTCAATGCCATGGTGGCGGTGGATTTTGCCTTGTGGCAGCTGTGGGCTCAGGAGAACGGAGCGTCGAATTTGGATGATGTGGCCCGGGAGTTTTGCCCGGAGCTTTCCGAAAAGCAGTCGGCTTTGGGAGAAATCCCGCTGCTGAGTTATCAGACCTCGGAACAAGAGATTCGCCGTCAGCTGGACGATGGGGCGTTCCTGCTCAAAATCAAGATCGGCTCAAACCCCGGCGGCAGGAACGATCCCGAGGAAATGTGCCGCTGGGATGCTCAGCGTCTGCGGCAGATTCATGAGATCGCCCGCAGCTACGAAACCCCGTATACCGAGTGCGGACACCCTGTTTATTATCTGGATGCCAACGGTCGCTACCCCAGCCGGGAGCTGCTGATGCAGTTCCTTGGCGAGGCTGAGGTATGCGGTGCGCTGGAGCGCATCGTGCTTCTGGAGGAGCCCTTTGCAGAGGACAACCTTCAGGACGTGAGCAGCATCCCGGTGCGTGTGGCGGGTGATGAAAGCGCCCACTGTGCGCAGGATGCGGTAAAACTGATCGAACAATATCATTATGGGGCAATCGCACTCAAGCCCATTGCAAAAACTCTGAGCGCAAGCCTTGAAATTTATCGGGAAGCGCACCGGCGGGGAATCCCTTGCTTCTGTGCAGACCTTACGGTTCCGCCTGCAATGCTGGAATGGAATATGCAGGTGGCTTCCCGAATTCCGGCCCTGCCGGGTTTGAAGATCGGCGTGGTGGAAAGCAATGGCCCTCAGAATTACATCGACTGGCAGCTGCTGAAAAAGCGGCATCCCATCCCGGATGCACCTTGGCTGACTGCACAGGACCATGTTTTCCATCTTTCAAAAGAGTTTTATACGCAGTGCGCAGCCTTTCTGCCTCTTGACGCGTATACCCAAAAGGAGCAGTAAATGATGAACCAAACGCTGAATTTTGCGGTAGTTGGATGTGGAGTGATTTCCCGGCTGCACTTAACGGCAATCCGAGATCTGCCGGAGGCAGGGCTTGCCGGTGTGTTTGATACAAACCGGGAGGCGGCCGAACGCACCGCCCGTGCCTGGAACACCCGAACTTATGCTACCTATGACGAATTGCTGGCCGATGAAGGTGTGGATGCGGTCTGTCTGTGTGTCCCCAGCTTTTTGCACACCCCTTTGGCCATGCAGGCAATACAGGCGGGCAAGCATGTGCTCATCGAAAAACCGCTGGCCCTCAGTTTGGAGGAATGTGATGCGTTGACCGACTTGGCAAACCAGAAGGGATGCCGGGTGGGCGTTGTGTCGCAGCTGCGCTTTTACGATGGCATCAAGCAGGTGAAAAATCTGCTGGAGCAGGGCCGTCTGGGCCGAATCACCCGCGCGGATCTGTATATGAAATACTATCGGTCACAGGCTTATTATGACAGCGGTGCATGGCGCGGCACCTGGGAAAAGGACGGCGGAGGCGGTCTGATGAATCAGGGCATCCACGGTGTGGATCTGCTGCTGTATCTGATGGGACCGGTAAAGGAGATTTACGCCATGGCCGACACCATGGTGCATAACATCGAAGTGGAGGATACTCTTTCCGCAGCGGTTCGCTTTGAAAGCGGCCCCATCGGCGTGATCGAGGCATCTACCGGAGACTGGCCCGGTTCTCCCCGCCGTCTGGAAATCAACGGCGAGCGAGGCCGTGTGATACTGGAAGAGGACCGTGTGGTGCTGCTTCAGGTGGAGGGCGAAGAGGATTATCAGGAGCCCCGGCCTCAGGAAGGCAGCACCGCTACCTTCAGCGACCCGGGCGGAGTGGACCCGGCCGGACACCGTGCCCAGATGAAAAACTTCATCCATGCAGTGCGCGGTGAAGAGCCGCTTCTGGTGGATACCGTTCAGGGCCGTGCTGCGGTGAAGCTGATTCTGTCTGCTTATCGTTCGGCCCGCACCGGTCTGCCGGTCCGGCTGGACGAAGAGCCGGATCAGACCTGATTTCCGAGCATTGCAGAGGGGTCTTTACAAGATTGTACAATAAGGATAGAATGCTGAACAAAAACGCTGTTTGTACACTCAGACCCTGTGATAAAATAAGCACCGGGATATACGGCAGCCGGTGCAGAAAAATTTCCCGCAGCCATCAGAACACGGGAACGATTCAAAAGAAGCTCGGCTCAGTGCGGGGCTTCTTTTGCTTTGTCCGGCACAGGACTGTTAGAGGTGCGGGAACGAGAAACCGAAGCGCAGCTGCTGTTTTGAATCTGTCGGCAGGGGATATTGCTCCTTCCGAATTGTGAAAAGCCATTGAAATAGAAAATGGTTTGTCTCATATACCGGTAGAAAAACAAAAAGAAAAGGGCCAGACCATTTGGCCCCAAAACGGAGGTGTATCTATCTTGAAAAATTGGATTGATGCAAATGTGAGCAGTGCGGCTTTGGCCCGATTTGAACAGACATTAAAAAACGGCGGGACACAGCTTCATTGCATTGAAATTTTTGAAAAGGACCAATGCGTTGTGCGCTGGGGCGTAAAACCCTATGACTGCGAGGATAAACGGGAGCTGTATTCCCTCAGCAAAAGCTTTGTGTCCACCGCGGTGGGCCTGGCATTTGACCGGGGGCTGGTACATCCCGACGATTTGCTCTCCAAGTTTTTTCCGCAGCAGGTGGCGGCACAAACCGACGAACGCTGGAAAAGAGTTCGGGTTCGGCATTTGATGAGCATGAGCACCGGACACGGGGAATGCCCCATGTACCGCATGGCCTTGAGCACCGACGCGGTGCAGGCCTTTTTTGACGCGCCGCTGGTATATGAACCCGGTTCAAAATTCATTTACAGCACCGGAGCCAGCTGTATGATGGGCGAAATCGTGCGCCGTGCGTGCGGACAGAGTGCCCCGGACCTGCTGGCTCAGGAGCTGTTTGAGCCTCTGGGTATCGAAAACATTTGGTGGGAAGGCTGTGAGGACGGTCTATGCCAGGGCGGCACAGGACTGAAAATCTCCTGTGATGATCTGGCAAAGTTGGGCCGTTTGTATTGCAACAAAGGCCTTTGGGGCCAAAAACGCATTCTCTCAGAGGAATGGGTAGATATGGCCAGTGCCCGTCAGATCAGCAACGAGGGCAACGGCACCGAGGACTGGTGTGCAGGCTATGGCTTCCAGTTCTGGCGCAACGATCGCATGGGTTACCGCGGAGACGGTGCGTTTGGCCAGCTTTGCGTGATCGTTCCCGAAAGACAGACCGTTGTGGCCATGATGGCGGAAAGTCTGGATATGAGTTCGGAGCTGAATGCGGTGTGGGCACTGCTGGAAGAGCTGCATTCCCAAGAAACAGGAGAAGGTTTGTCGGAGCAGTATCCGCTCACTTTGGCAGGATCCGCCGAAGCGCTGGACACCGGATGGCTGGCCTGCGATGAAAACTCGATGGGCTTTACCCGGATTCGGCTCAAAACAGAGCAAGACC
>RCNH01000476.1_pt1 | contig 16413 bp, 14 predicted proteins | sample 2041161 | NCBI WGS metagenome assembly RCNH01 (sample SAMN09708215, study PRJNA481090) | Feces metagenome, whole genome shotgun sequencing project. | biome: feces | host: Leptonychotes weddellii | place: Antarctica: Sion Island | collected 2010-03-01 | reverse complement strand
ACCGGTGTGCACACCGGTCAAACCGCAATGAAATCGATTCCCCACGGCGATGGTTTGGCACCCCAAGTGTGTCTATTCTAAGCAACTAGGTTGACATTTCGGAATCCGGTATGCACTTCATAGAATAGAAACTGAAAAAGGCATGGCATTTTTGCTATGCCTTTTTGTGATTGCGAGCAGGATTATGTTCGTGCGATAACGAATGGATTCCATGTTTACATCCTGGAAACATAGGATGATTTCTAGGATCGTATGCAGTTAGTTAGGGATATTTTTCGTGCACCTTATACAACTTCTGATCTGTAAATTCTGGTATAACATAGAAAAGAAAAATTCTCAATTTATCTATTGACAATAATAGCCAAAAGAACTATCATAACGGCACGTTCAAATGCAACAATTGCACAAAACGAAAGACACTAAGGAGGACTCATATGAAGAAACAAGTGATTGCCGGTGTGTTAGCGAGCGTTATGATCGGAACTGTGCTCGGCAGTGCAAATGTGCAGAGAGTAAATGCTGAGGAGTATTTGGGGGAGGCGGAAGTTTATACTGTCTCCAAAGGCGGCGGGTATGAGCAGGAACGGCTGAAGATCCCGTTTGGAAAAGCCAATGCGGCAGATAGTCACGACTTTGTGCGGGTGTATCCGGAGCATACACGGCAGACCATGCTGGGTGTGGGTGGTGCGATCACGGAGTCGGCAGCATTCAACATCCAGAAGCTCACACCGGAGGAGCAGAATGAAGTATATGAGGCATATTTCGGTGAAAACGGAGCCAGATATTCCGTGCTGCGCTCAACCATAGGCTCTGCGGATTTTTCCACCAGATCCTACAGCTATAACGATACGGAGCAGCCCGATCCCAATTTGGAGCATTTCAGCATCGAGAAGGATTGGGACTACATCATTCCTGCCATCAAGGAAATTCAGCAGCGCCGTCCCGATATCAAGTTCTTTGCCGCCCCTTGGGCACCGCCTGCCTGGATGAAAAACAGCGGTGTCAGACGGGGACAGACCGGTACCGCAGGTCTTAACTTTGTAGATAACTCCGTAAAACCGGAGTACTACGAGAGCTATGCCCAGTATTTTGTGAAATATATCCAGGCCTACAAAGATTTGGGTATTGATGTATACTGCCTGTCCATGCAAAACGAATCACAGAACAATCCCAAATGGGAGGCCGCTACCTGGTCTACCGATGCAGTGATTGACTTTGTGGGCAATCATCTGGGACCGGCTCTGGAAGCCAGCAATCTGGATACACAGCTGGTTATTTGGGACTGGGACAAGGGCAATGATCCCATGCATCACGATGGCTTTATCGACTTTAATACCAAGGTCTTGAGCAATGAGAACGCACGGAAGTATATTGACGGAATTGCCTTCCACTGGTACGCTGGTGATGTATGGCATGAAATCCAGGGTGTCCCCATGTGGTCAGAGGATTTCTACAGCCTGGATGCAGTAAAGGCGAAGTTCCCGGATATCCACCTGTACGCTACAGAAGCCTGTCAGGAAAAAGGCCCCTGGTTTGGCAGCTTTGATCCGGCTGACAGATATATTTACGACATTCTGAACGATTTTGAGCATGGAACAGAGACTTGGATTGACTGGAATCTGGTACTGGATAAAGATGGCGGACCTACTCAAGGCGTTGTCAATCAGTGCCATGCCCCCATTATGCTGGATGAAAACAATAAGATCCACTACCAGCCCTCTTATTACATCTTAAAGCAAATCAGCAGAACCGTGCAGCCCGGAACCGTGAGCATCGAGACTACTACCGATATGGACATTGCTAAGACCGCAGTGATCGATCAAAATGGTAAGATCTCTCTGCTGCTGGGCAATGTGACCGATACCGAAAAGTGTGTCAACGTGGTAGAAAAGGACAGAAGTGTGCAGGTTACGCTGCAGCCCCATTCTCTCACAACTGTGAGCTTTACCGATGACTATCGCCCTGGTAACGGAATCAATCCGGATTTGACAGAGGTTGCGGTAAAACCCGGTCATGCAACTGCCAGCACATATGAGAAGAATCCTGTCTTTAACTATCGGGCGGAATCTGCAATTGATGATGATCTCAAGACCAGATGGGCCAGTGACTGGACGGATACTGAGAGCATCACATTTGAACTCACATCCCGCTCCAATGTGTCCGGTATTGAACTGAAATTTGAAAACGGTCATGATGCGGCGTATGACATCCTGGTGTCAGAGGATGGCATCCATTTTGAAACGGTCAAACGGGTGGAGAAAGGCGAAATGACCGATCCCAATGTGACAATCAAGTTCCAGCCCATTAAGGCCAGTTTCGTGAGAGTTCAAGGCGTAGAGCGCAATGACAGATTTGGCTATTCCATTTATGATGCCAACGTATTTGTATTGCAGTAATGGGCGATAAAGGCTCCGGCGTATTGCGGGCCATTCATAGAAAAAAAGGCACCTCCTGGGAGGTGCCTTTTTATTGCATTTCCGTTTCACTGCTGCTTTCAAAAAGAAAGGCTTCCAGAGCGTTCACCGTCTCAAATGTGTAATCGCACAGGCTGCGCATTTCTTCTGAAAGTGCAGGGTACTCCGTGCGCCCCCATGCGGCAAACGCAATCGGGACATTTACAGCATGGCACATCTGATAGGCTGGTTTCATATCGTCCACGACCAAAAGCTCTGCGGGGGATAGGCCGTATTTTTTCATGATCTGTTCCAGGGGGAAAGGGTTTGGCTTTCTCTGATGTTCGGGATAATCCCATCCGTAGATATCATCCGGCTGGATTCCAAAGTGGGTTTCATAATCCCGGGTGATATTCATGCGGCTTGAGTGGGATACCACACACAGAATTCCGCCGTTTTCTTTCTGCCTGCGAATAACATTTCCGATTCCGGGAAACGGGGCAGGAATGTGGGTTTTTACGTACTCCATCCATCCGCTGTATTCATCAATCAGCTCCTGTTCGGTAAACTGATATTTTGTTCGGCACATCTCCGCAAACCCTACAGAAAAGCAACCGGCAGTATATTCTTCCAGAGAAATTTTTGTTCCGGGACGGTATTGATCCAGAATCTGGCAGAAGAACGGATAATTGATCGTTGTTTCACTTTGCACTACCGTGTCGTCGTGATCTAAGACAAGACAGGGAAATTTCAGCATGCTTCGGACTCCTTTCTGTTTGCTACATTATAGCAAATAGAAGGGGAGGGGACAACAAAAACTTCCACTTGATTATATCGAACAAACGTACTATAATAAAGGAAAAGAAGGTGAGATTTGATGCTGGAGACAGAGCACCCTGTGGATGTGATTGCCATGTACAGTGCCGGCGGGGAGATTGTCCCGCTGCGGCTGCGCATTACCGATGAGAATCGACAGTATCTGCGGGTGGATATTGATGAAATTATGAGCAGTAAGAAAGTGGAACATGTGGGGCTCGAATCTCACATATTCATGTGCAGAGCAACCGTCCAGGGGAGGCCATGGCAGTTTGAACTCAGGTATACCATACGAAATCATCACTGGAGTCTGTGCAGGTGTGCATATGGGGTTAGGATTTAAGAGTGGAAAAAAGAATATTTATGAGATATAATATGGCTGTAACTTGCCATTGTGTGGAGGAAACAGCATGAAAATTGTGACATTTTACCGGGGAGACAGCAATGCTCCCAAAACGACACAGAGAGCACGTCTGGGTGCCAATGCGATCATAACCTGCAACGGGAAATTGCTGTTGGAGAAAAGAAGAGATTGTGAACTTTGGGGACTTGTGGGCGGCGGCGTGAAAGCGCACGAAACACCGCAGCAGGCTATGACCCGGGAAATATATGAGGAGCTGGGTATCAGAATATCCCAAAACCAACTTACAAAATTGAAAGTTTACGGGGAACCGGGGCGGATTGCTGCATACCGGGACGGGAGTATTTGGCGCATGGTCATTGTTGCGTATGCGATAGATTTAAAAGAGGAACCCCATATGCTGATCAGCGATGAGTCTATGGCGCTGCGCTTCTTCTCAAAAGAAGAACTGAAAAAAATCCCGATTGTTGTGACCCACAGCGATATCGTGGAAGACTGGTTTTTAAAGCAATGAGGGAATGTTATGCCCGGATTTTCCCGTTTTTTTCATAAAAAGTTGTAAACAAATATTGAAATAATATGCAGAAACCAAAAATGCACTTGAGTATTCATTTCAAACATGATAATATACATAATAACGGTGCAGTATCCTAGTCGAAATGACCGGTTCCCAGGTAGGGCCTAAAAATCCTATGAAGGGCACATCGATGAAGTCCCTGGTGTCTGCTTTTTACGCCCAGTTTAGGGTGGGTGCTGGGGGTTAAGGATTCCGGGCGCACTCCAATGGCATGGAGTACCCGACCCGGCTTCCGTGGAGACCTGGTATTGTGCGACGGCGGTAAAATTCCCATATGGGACCCGCTCGCGTACGAGCTAGGTATGAACCTGCAAAGCGGTGCGCAGAATCGCGTGCTGGGTGCAGTGTAGCCTGCCTTGAGTGAACATGCGGGGAAAGAAGAACATGTCGTTTTCGGTTGTGGCCAGACCAGTGCGGCAATTGCTTTTGGAAACCATGTTTGCAAAAGAGGATAAGAGCCGATTCGTTTTGTTGTGGAAAACACCTAGGCTGTCATAACTGGACAGGTAGGGGATTACAGTACGGACTAAGTGGCAATCGGGTATTCATAATTGGCAACACATGAACAGACGGATTAAACGGAAACGGCCTGTGCGGTAACGGCAGGTTCTGTCCGGGGAAAACCGACCCGACCTAAGCCGTAAGATTTATCCTACCTGTCACCGTTTTTATTAAAACTAAATTATTTATCAAGAAGGGGATAAGGCAAGTGTCGAAATCCGACTCAGCTGCTTTAAAGAAGGAACGAAATAAGAGGATACGGTGGGTTGTTACGATCTTTTTCGTAACAATTTTTGTATCGGGTACAATTTCGCTGGTATCCGATCTCGTCATGGAAAGCAGCTCCATACTAATCGCGTTTTTAATTCTGTTTACCATTGTTTTCATTGGTATTATCTTTGATGTGATTGGTGTAGCAGTTACTTCCGCAGATGAAAAGCCGTTCCATTCCATGGCTGCCAGAAAGGTTCCCGGTGCACAGGAGTCCATTCGATTGCTCCGAAATGCGGAGCGTGTCAGCTCTATCTGCAACGATGTCATCGGCGATATCTGCGGTGTTGTATCCGGATCGGCTTCTGCTACGATAGCAGCTCAGGTGCTGCTGGGATTTGATTTCAGTTTCCCCCAAGTGGTAACCCTGGCAATGTCTGCCCTGGTTGCTGGATTGACGGTTGGCGGAAAAGCAATTGGTAAAACATTTGCAATCGGCTCATGTACGTCCATCGTACATACTGCGGGCCGTGTAATTTGGGCCATTACCCATTTCCCCCAAAGTCTAAAAAAAAGAAATAAAGGTTAGGTTGTGATACCTGTGCGTATATTGGAGACGATCCATAACCATCAGGATTTGATAAAGTTATCCGCAGAACAGCGTAAACAGCTATGTTCTGAGATTCGTGAATTTCTGGTTTCTCATGTCTCCCAGACGGGAGGCCATATGTCCTCTAATCTGGGCGTAGTCGAGCTGACCGTTGCCATAGAAACCGTTTATAATACTGCGAAAGACCGTCTGGTATTTGATGTAGGTCATCAGTCCTATGTGCACAAGCTGCTGACAGGACGCCAGGCGGATTTTGACATGCTCCGACAGTTTGGGGGCATCGCCGGTTTCCCAAAACCCAGCGAGAGCGAATGCGATTCCTTTGTTGCTGGCCACGCTTCCAGCTCGGTATCCATCGCTCTGGGCATGGCCCGGGCAAGAAAGCTCAATGGGCAGGACTACAGCGTTGTTGCCCTTATGGGAGATGGTGCTGCATCCGGCGGTATGGCCTACGAGGGCCTAAACGATGCCGCTGTGAGCAATGAACCTATGGTCATTATCCTAAATGACAATACACTGTCCATCGATCAAAATGTAGGCGGCATGGCCTCCCATCTGCGCCAGCTGCGCATCAAGGAACACTATCTCGGGATGAAACGGGATGTGCGTGATTTCCTTTTCCGTGTTCCCGGCGGCAAAGGTGTTTACAAGGTCACCCACTCTGTGAAGGATAAGCTGCGCAGAATGCTGATCCCCAGCACGATTTTTGAGAGTATGGGCTTTTACTACCTGGGGCCTGTAGACGGCCACGATACGGAGCATCTGATCAATTTGCTGCGGATCGCAAAAGAGATGAAACACCCTGTGGTCTTGCACGTGGTCACCCAGAAGGGAAAGGGCTACGAGCCGGCAGAGGAGCATCCGAAACTGTTCCACGGAATCGGAAAGTTTGACCCTGTGACCGGTGAACCCGTGAAGAAAAATGGCGCAACATTTTCTGATGCCTTTGGCAAGACAATGGTTCAGCTGGCCCAGGAGGTTCCCCAGCTCTGTGCCATCACGGCAGCTATGCCCGGCGGTACGGGCCTTTTGGATTTTAAGAAGACCTACCCTGACCGCTTGTACGATGTGGGTATTGCAGAAGAGCACGCCATGTCTATGACAGGTGGCCTCGCAAAGCAGGGGGCAATTCCTGTGATTGCCTTATATTCCACCTTCTTGCAGCGTGCATACGATATGATTTTGCAGGATATCTGTATGCTGAGGCAGCATGTTGTCATTGCTGTGGATCGTGCAGGACTTGTAGGAGAGGACGGAGAGACCCATCACGGAGTGTACGATGTGGGCTTTTTGCGCCATGCGCCGGGGCTGACCATTCTGACCCCAGGATCCTGTCTTGAGTTGCAGGATATGCTGCGTTGGGCCGTAAAGGAGCAAAGCGGGCCTGTAGCCATTCGGTATCCCAGAGGCGGAGACCGTGATTACAAGGAATCTGCGTGGAATACCGATAAAGACGTTGTCCGTCATCGCAGCGGCGAAGATGTGACCATTATCACCTATGGCACACTGCTTCAGAATGCCATGGACGCTGCAAAGCTCCTGGCTGATCGTGGAATCGAGGCAACTGTGCTGCGCCTGCTTAGAATTAACCCTCTTCCTATAGAGGATCTCTTAGCGCAGCTGCCAAACGATGGACATGTGGTTGTTCTGGAAGAAGTCAGCGGTAACTGCGGTATCAAAGAGAGCCTTGCCTGGGCACTTGTCCATAAACATCCCGGATATCGTGCGGATGGTATTGATTTGGGCGTGAGATATGTGACTCACGGCTCTTTGGATAAGCTGTATCAGAGCTACGGACTCAGCCCGGAAGCCATTGCAGAGTATATACAGGAGGCACACCAGAGTGAAAATTAAAAAAAGGTTGGACGTGCTTCTTGTTGAGCATGGACATGCGGAAAGCAGAACAAAAGCACAGGCCATCATTATGAGTGGACTTGTGTATGTAGATGGACAAAAGGCCGATAAACCCGGTATTTCCTATGAAGAAAATGTGGAAATCGAGGTGCGCACCGGCGGCTGTCCCTATGTGAGCCGGGGTGGGCTGAAGCTGGAAAAAGCGCTCCGGGATTTCGGCGTCAATCCAACGGGATATGTTTGCAGTGACTCCGGTGCATCTACCGGCGGCTTTACCGATTGCCTTCTGCAGCAGGGGGCAAGCAAGGTCTTTGCAATTGATGTGGGCTACGGTCAGCTGGACTGGAAGATTCGGTCGGATCCCCGTGTCGTGGTGATGGAGCGCACCAATGTGCGCTATGTAACGCCGGAGCAGCTGGGGGAGCCTCTGGATCTGTCGGTTGTGGACGTGAGCTTTATTTCTCTGAAGATCGTTCTGCCCGTTATCAAAACCTTTCTGAAACCTTCTGCCGGACAGGTGCTTTGTCTCATCAAGCCTCAGTTTGAGGCAGGCAAAGACAAAGTTGGCAAAAAGGGTGTTGTCCGAGATCCCGCTGTTCACAAAGAGGTACTGGATAATTTTGTGGCGCTGACAGAGGAAATCGGTTTTACAATTCTGGGACTTACATTTTCACCTGTAAAGGGTCCGGAAGGAAATATTGAATTTTTGGCACACCTTACCTTGGCAGATGCGCCGGGAATTCAGCCGGACACAGCGGAAGTCGTAAGGCAGGCCTATGAAACACTAGGGGGAAGTAAAAAGTGAAGAAAGTGATTTTGTCACCCAACCCCTACCGAGATAAAAATTTTAAAACTGTGCGAGAAGCTCTGAAGGTGCTGGAACAATGCAACATGGATGTTCGTGTTTGTCTGCCTTTTGAGGTGGATAAATCGTATACGCTTCCAAAAGATATCAGTTTTTCAAAATTGGAGCGTGAGCTGCCCAGCGCCTCTATCGTGATTTGCTTTGGTGGAGACGGCACCATTTTGCACATGGCGAAGGCTGCTACCAGACACAATATCCCTATTTTAGCTGTAAATATCGGCACCATGGGCTTCATGGCGGAACTGGAAAGCAATGAACTGTCCCAACTGAAGCGTCTTGCAACCGGAGACTATACGATTGATAACCGTATGATGCTGGATGTGACGGTTGTGAGAGACAGGGATATTATCTTCCATGATATCTGCCTCAATGACGTGGCCATTACCAAAGGCGCAGTGGCACGGATCGTCCATTTGGCAGTCAAGTGCGACGGCGTGCAGGCTCTGGAATGCGGCGGAGACGGTGTGATTATCGCAACTCCCACCGGATCCACTGCCTATAATCTCTCTGCCGGCGGCCCCATTGTTGAGCCGGAGGCCCACAGCATTCTTGTGACCCCTATTTGTGCCCATGATGTGGTGAGCCGCTGCATTGTTGCCTCTGAAAAACGGGTCATTACTGTGAATTTGACCCACAACGCACGGAGAAATGCCTATTTATCCGTGGATGGCGGAAAAGCGCTCCGAATGAATATGGGAGATGTGGCAACCGTTAAAAAATCCAATCTGGTTACAAAACTGATTCGCTTAAATGATCGTAGCTTTTATGATGTTGTAAATACAAAATTCAAAAAAGATTGAGGTGGATCTGTGTGAAAAGTCAAAGACAGGCTAAAATTCTGGAAATTATTTCCAATAGTAATGTGGAAACTCAGGAGCAGCTGCTTGCAGAGCTGCAAAAAGAGGGGTTTCGTGGGACGCAGGCAACCATTTCACGTGATATTAAGGAATTACGCATTGTTAAAGAACTGACAAGTCTGGGAACTTATCGCTATACCACATCTACCACTGACCTCAGCAGCTCTTTTACCTCACGACTCAATACAATCTTCAGAGAATGTGTGATCAGCTTTGACTATGCACAGAATATTATCGTCATTCGCACACTGCCCGGGCTGGCCTCTGCCGCCGGTTCTGCCATTGATGCCATGAACCTAAGCACGGTGGTCGGTTCCCTGGCCGGGGATGATACGGTGATTGTGATTATGCGTGATACCAACGCTGCCGCCACATTCTGCGGAGAAATTAAGCATTTACTGAATTGAGTAGGAGGGCAATGGCGTGCTAAGTCTTCTGCATATTGAAAATATTGCGGTAATCGAGTGCGCAGACATTGCCTTCGATGCCGGATTTAATGTTTTAACCGGTGAAACCGGCGCAGGTAAGTCCATTGTGATTGATGCGATTTCCGCCATATTGGGCGAACGGGCCTACCGGGATATGATTCGTACCGGGGCCGGCAAGGCCTCTGTCCGTGCGGTATTTACCGACGTACCGCAGTTTCCCTGGTACTCGGAAAACGGAGTGGAATATGACACAGAAACCATCATCCAAAGAGATATCTACCAGGATGGTAAAAATGTGTGCAGAGTCAACGGCACGCTGGTCACGGTTTCCATATTGCGTAAGCTGGGGATCCAGCTTATTAACATTCACGGTCAGCATGATTCTGCCTCTTTGTTTGACGAAGAAAACCATCTGCGGCTTCTGGATGTGTTTACCAATAATGAAGCGATCCACGCAGATTATTTAGAGAAATATCAAAAGGTTTCCGCACTTCGCAAAGAAATCCAAAGACTTCACATGGATGAGGGCGAAAAGCTGCGCCGTATGGAGACACTCCGCTATCAAATCGAGGAGATCTCCAAGGCAAACCTGGAGGTCGGGGAGGACGAGGCGCTGGAAGCCAGGCGGAAAATTCTCCAAAATGCAGAGAAACTCAACGAGGGTATCAATTCTGCGGTGACATGCCTGTACGGTGGAGAGGAGTCTGATGGTGCGGCCGCTTTGCTGACAGAGGCAGAGCGTGAGCTGGCACGGCTCTCACGCTATACGGATGCCTATTCCTCCATACACGATCGTATTTCTGATCTTATGTACCAGGTGCAGGATGCAGCAGAGGAACTGAGGGATATGCGGGATGACCTCTCCTATTCTGCAGATGAGCTGGAGCAAATTGAGGCAAGACTGGATACCATTCACCGTCTGCGGAGAAAATACGGTGCTACCTGCGCAGATATTCTGGAATTTCTGGAAAATGCGAAGACCGCACTGGATGAAATCGAATTTGCGGATGATACATTAGAGCATCTGAAAGTCAAATGCGAAAAGGCGGAAGCCGTCGCTTGGGATGCGGCGAAAAAACTGCGTGCAAGTCGTGTGAAGGGGGCAGAGGCGCTGTCTGCCCGGATCCTCTCTGAGCTTGCACAATTGGATATGCCCCGGGTGCAGTTTTCCTGTCAGTTTACGGAGACGGAACTGAGTACGCAGGGCGCGGATAGTGTGGCTTTTTATATGTCCGCCAATGCAGGTGAAGCGTTAAAGCCTCTGAGTAAAGTCGCTTCGGGCGGTGAGCTGGCACGGATCATGCTCGCCATGAAGAACGTACTTGCTGAGCAGGACCATGTTGCTACACTTATTTTTGACGAGGTGGATACAGGTGTGTCTGGAAGAGCAGCTCAAAAAGTTGCGGAGAAGCTCAGAAGTGTGGCAGCCAATAAACAGGTTTTGTGTGTAACCCACTTGCCGCAGATTGCGGCGCTGGCCAATACCCATATGCTCATCGCCAAGCAGGAGCGTGACGGGCGCACATACACCACTGTGACGCCGCTGGATCTGGAAGGCCGCAAGCAGGAGCTGGCACGCATTATCGGCGGTACGAACATTACGAAGACAACACTAAAAAGTGCAGAAGAAATGTTGCACGGTTAGTGCTTGACAAAACGAATAGTTTTTGCTAGGATATCAGAGAAATAGGAACGCAACGATGGGATGAAGTAAGTATTCCCCTTTCTTCCAGAGAACTGCCGGGTGGTGCGAGGCAGCAAGAGAGAAATACCCAAATACCTCCCGGAGCGGCCAATCTGAAATAGAAAGTAGGATTGGACGGGTTCGCCCGAGACAGCGATAAGCGTTGTTGGACGCTATGAGGGTGCTTATTGTGAGATAAGTGCCGAACCAGAGGTGGTACCACGTAATTTACGTCCTCTGTCCTTAGGGACAGAGGACTTTTTATTTTCAAAATTTGGAGGAAATCGAAATGAAAGTGTATGAGGAACTGGTGGCCAGAGGCCTGATCGCCCAGGTAACCAACGAAGAAGAAATTCGTGAAATGATCAATAATGGCAAGGCGACCTTCTATATCGGTTTTGACCCCACCGCTGACTCTCTGCATGTTGGCCATTTTATGGCTCTGTGTCTTATGAAGCGTCTGCAGATGGCAGGTAACAAGCCCATCGCTCTAATTGGTGGTGGCACAGCCATGATCGGCGACCCTTCCGGCCGCAGCGACATGCGTTCCATGATGACCCAGGAGACCATCCAGCATAACTGTGACTGCTTTAAAAAGCAGATGGAGCGCTTTATTGAGTTCGGCGAAGACAAGGCCCAGATGGTCAATAATGCGGACTGGCTGCTGAATCTCAACTACGTTGATTTTATTCGGGAAGTGGGCAGCTGCTTCTCCGTCAACAATATGCTCCGTGCTGAGTGCTTTAAGCAGAGAATGGAAAAGGGTTTGAGCTTCCTGGAATTCAACTACATGCCTATGCAGTCTTACGATTTCTACTACCTGTTTAAGAACTACGGCTGTAACATGCAGTTTGGTGGTAACGACCAGTGGAGTAATATGCTGGGTGGCACAGAGCTGATCCGCCGTAAGCTGGGTAAGGATGCCCATGCTATGACCATCACTTTGCTGCTCAATTCTGAGGGCAACAAGATGGGCAAGACCGCTAAGGGCGCTGTCTGGCTGGATCCCAATAAGACCAGTCCCTTTGATTTCTACCAGTACTGGAGAAACGTGGAGGATGCTGACGTGCTTAAGTGCATCCGCATGCTCACATTCCTGCCTCTGGAGCAGATTGATGAGATGGACTCCTGGAAGGATGCACAGCTCAATACGGCCAAGGAAATTCTGGCGTATGAGCTTACCAAGCTGGTTCACGGCGAGGAGGAAGCCAATAAAGCACAGGCAGCTGCCAAGGCTCTGTTCGTAGGCGGCGGTGACGATTCCAACATGCCCACCACCGAAATTACCGCCGAGCAGCTTGCAGATGGCAAGATCGGCATTTTGAACTTGATGGTAGCCTGCAAGCTGGTAGGCTCCAATGGTGAGGCAAGACGTCTGGTGCAGCAGGGCGGTGTATTTGTAAATGACGAGAAGGTTCCCGATCCCACATTTGCCGTAACAGAAGAGATGCTGAAAGAGGGCGTTAAAATCCGTAAGGGCAAAAAGGTATTCCATAAGGCAATTCTGGCGTAACAAAAAAGGGCGGCTATGCCGCCCTTTTTTTATCCTTCATGGAAATAATTATGGAGTTTCTGTTTGTTCTCCTCGGTTAGCTCTGTAAGCGGCAGCCTACAGTCGCCGCAGTCAAAGCCGATCTCTCTCATGGCGGCCTTTACGGGAATCGGATTGACCTCACAGAACAAAAGTTCAATCAGAGGCAAAAGCTGACACTGCAGAGCGGCAGCAGTATCGAAGTCTCCAGCCAGAGCTGCGCTGCACATAGCAGCCGTTTCCGTGGGGTACACATTCGATAGAACCGAGATAACGCCTTTTCCACCCAGGGACATGATAGGTACGATTTGTTCATCATTGCCGGACCAGACGTGAAAATCCGGCCCACACTGGGAAATAATCTGGGCGATTTTGTTCATGTCAGTACTGGCTTCCTTTACACCGGCTATGTTCGATAGCTTGGATAATTGTTTGTATACGGAGACAGGGATATCTACCCCGGTTCGGGAGGGCACGTTATACAGGATGATGGGGATATGGACAGCCTGTGCGATTGACCAGTAGTGCATGAAAAGACCGTGGGGTGTCGCTTTATTGTAGTAAGGGGAGACCACCAACAGTGCATCTGCACCGGCTTTTTCTGCGGCGATACTCAGGGCGACTGCGTGGGCGGTGCTGTTGGAGCCGGTTCCAGCGATGATTTTACAGCGGTTGCCTACATATTTTTTGCATCTGCTCACTAGCTCAATTTTCTCTTCATCCGTAAGGGTAGGGGATTCTCCGGTTGTGCCGCACAGCACAACCGCACGGATCCCGTGATCCATTTGTCTGCGAATCAGCTGCTCCGCCATTGGATAGTTTACCTTTCCATCGATGAACGGTGTGACAAGAGCGGTACATACGCCTGTAAAAATACAATTATTCATATGCTGATACCTCCAGCCCAATCTATGCGGAAAACAGCATTTTTGCGTGTTGCAAAATAGATAAAAATCGTCTATACTAAAAAGAACGACTATATTTTTACAACCTATGGAGGGTAATAGCTTGAAAACCCATGATTTTTGGTATGACCTGCCGGAAGAACTGATCGCCCAGACACCGCTGGAGCGGAGAGATTCTTCCAGGCTCCTGGTAATGGATAGAGAGACTGGCAAAGTAGAACATAAGCACTTTTTTGATATTATTGATTATTTGCAGCCAGGGGATTGCCTGGTGATGAATGACTCCCGTGTGCTGCCCGCAAGGCTCCTGGGACACAGGGAGACCGGCGGTGCCATTGAGGTACTCCTGCTGCGGGATTTGGGCGATAAAAAGTGGGAATGCCTGTGTAAGCCCGGAAGAAAAATGCAGGTCGGCGGCAAGGTGAGCTTTGGCAACGGCGAGCTTACTGCTACCGTTGTGGAGGTCCGGGAGGACGGAAACCGGGTGATTGAATTCCACTATGAGGGAATTTTCCTGGAAGTGCTGGAGCGACTTGGCAAAATGCCTTTGCCTCCCTACATCAAAGCAGAGCTGCAGGATCAGGAGCGTTACCAGACAGTATACTCCAAGGAAGTTGGCTCCGCAGCAGCGCCTACAGCAGGCCTGCATTTTACAACGCAATTGCTGGATAAAATTCGGCAGAAGGGTGTTAAGACTGCATTTGTCACCCTGCATGTGGGTCTTGGTACATTCCGTCCGGTAAAAGCGGAGGAAGTGACCGAACACCATATGCATTCAGAGCTTTGCATGATAAATGCCGAAACTGCAAAAGTCCTCAATGAGACAAAAGCTGCCGGTGGTCAAGTGATCTGTGTGGGAACAACCTCTTGCAGAACGCTGGAATCTCTCGTGTGCGAGGATGGCCATTTTGAACCTAAGAGCAGCTGGACCGATATTTTTATTTACCCCGGCTATACCTTTAAGGCAATGGATGGCCTCATCACCAACTTCCACCTGCCGGAAAGCACACTTGTCATGCTGGTATCTGCCTTTGCCGGGCGTGAGCATGTACTGGCTGCTTATGAAGAAGCGGTGAAAGAACGGTATCGCTTCTTCTCCTTTGGCGATGCCATGTGCATTTTGTGAGGTGATTGTATGAATCCTAGCGTTGATGTGACCAATGTTCGGCTGGAAACCCAGCGCCTCATTTTAAGACCTTGGACCCAGAGTGATTTGCAGGATTTTTACGAGTATGCCAGTATGGACGGCGTGGGGCAAATGGCAGGATGGCCGCCCCATGTGAATATAGAACAGTCCCAGGAAATCTTGAATCTTTTTATCCAGGAGAAAAAGACACTTGCCCTCCAATTAAAAGACACCGGAAAGGTGATTGGTTCTGTCGGGATCGAAGATCGAGATGAACAGGCAGGACTTCCCGAAAATCTGCATGGAAGAGAATTGGGATATGCCTTGAGTAAAAAATACTGGGGCAGGGGACTGATGCCGGAAGCGGTTAAGACAGTTATCGACTACTGCTTCCATACACTTGGCTATGATTACCTTACCTGCGGCCACTATGTATGGAACACACAATCTGAGCGTGTGATTAAAAAATGCGGATTTCAGTTTTTAAAGGAAACCATTCATCATAATAGTCTGGGAAACGATGAAAAAACCTATTTATACTTGCTCACAAACCCATGTAAAGAGAGGTAATCTATGTTTGAGCTAAAAAAAACGGAGGGCAAAGCCCGCCGTGGTGAATTTACCTGCGCCCATGGAACGGTGCAGACTCCGGTATTTATGAATGTGGGTACGCAAGGTGCCATTAAAGGCGCTCTGAGCGCCAAAGATCTGAAAGAAATCGGGTGCCAGGTGGAGCTGTCCAATACCTACCATCTGCATCTGCGCCCCGGCGATCAGCTTGTAAAAGAGTGCGGCGGCCTCCATAAATTTATGACATGGGATGGCCCGATTCTCACGGACTCCGGCGGATTCCAGGTGTTCAGCCTGGCCTCTCTTCGGAAGATCAAAGAGGAGGGCGTGACCTTCGCCTCCCACATTGACGGCCATAAGATTTTCATGGGTCCGGAGGAGAGCATGCAGATCCAGTCCAATCTGGGCTCCGATATTTGCATGGCCTTTGATGAGTGTATCGAAAACCCGGCACCCCGGGAATATGTCAAAAACAGCATCGACAGAACCTATCGCTGGCTCCAGCGCTGCAAAGCGGAAAATGCCCGTCTCAATGCACTGCCCGATACCGTGAACAAAGAGCAGATGCTGTGGGGCATCAACCAGGGCAGCACTTATCCGGATCTGCGGATCGACCATATGAAGCGCATTGCCGATTTAGATCTGCCGGGTTACGCCATCGGCGGTCTTGCAGTGGGCGAAACCGCCCAGGAGATGTACGACATCATCGAAGCGGTTGAACCCTATATGCCGGAAAATAAGACACGGTACTTGATGGGGGTAGGAACACCAACCAATATTATTGAGGCGGTTGCACGAGGGGTGGACTTCTTCGACTGTGTGATGCCCGCCCGCAATGCAAGACATGCAAGGCTATTTACATGGCAGGGGGCTATCAATTTAAGAAATGCAAAATACGCAAGGGATTTGAATCCCATCGATTCCGAGTGTGATTGTCCGGTATGCCGCCGCTACTCACGGGCATACATCCGGCATCTGTTTGTAGCAGAGGAAATGCTGGCAATGCGCCTTTGTGTTATGCACAATCTGTATTTTTACAATAAGCTCATGGAGCGGATTCGGGATGCGCTGGATGCCGGAACATTTGCTCAGTTAAGAAGCGAATACTCCGAAAAATTGAGCAGA
>RCNH01000475.1_pt1 | contig 16416 bp, 14 predicted proteins | sample 2041161 | NCBI WGS metagenome assembly RCNH01 (sample SAMN09708215, study PRJNA481090) | Feces metagenome, whole genome shotgun sequencing project. | biome: feces | host: Leptonychotes weddellii | place: Antarctica: Sion Island | collected 2010-03-01 | reverse complement strand
GAGGACGAGAAGGATCTGAGCAAGGTCAACTTCGACATCGAGCTCTACGAGGCATTCACCCGCGGCTTCCTGGAAGGCGCTGCCGGCGGCCTGACCGAGAACGAGCTGGAGTACCTGCCCTGGGGCGCACGCCTGATGACCCTGGAGTGCGGCATCCGCTTCCTGACCGACTACCTCGAGGGTGACAACTACTTCCGCATCCACTACCCCGAGCAGAACCTCGACCGCTGCCGCACCCAGTTCAAGCTGGTCCGCGACATGGAAGAGCAGTTCGACGCCATGCACGCCGTGGTTGCCAAGTACGCAAAGTAAAGATTTTTCCGAAGCACCCTGCGAAAGCCGCAGGGTGCTTTTTTATCTCCGGATCCTTCAGAAACTGCGGAAAACCGCAACCGGAGAAAGCTTCCACAGAGGCTACAGACAGAAAAGCCCCTGCCGGGAAACCGGCAGGGGCAAGATACGTTACAGTTCCCAGGCCATCTGGGCAGCGCCCCAAAGTGCATCGTGGAGCGGAAAAACCGGCTGCGCGACGGCGTCCAGATGCCGTGCGACGATTTTCCGGTAGCAGGTTTCCCCGCTGAGCAGTCCGCCCAGAAGCGCCACAGGACAGCCCTCAAGATCCAGCTGCTCCTGCACCGCCCGGACAAGGGCGGTCAGTTCTTCGGCACCCCGGTTCAGAATTTCCAGCGCCACGGGATCTTCCGCTTCGGCAAGCTCCAGAGCGATCCGGGCGAAACCGGCAATGGCGGATTTATCGGTTTTGGGGCTGTAGACAAAGGAGACGATGTCCTGGGGGGAGCGGCTTCCCAGCCGGTCATAAACGGCCTCAAGCACAGCCTTGTTCCGGCTGCGACCGTCGATGACCCGGACGGCTGCCGAGAGCACATCCCGGCCCAGCGCGTAACCGCTGCCGAAATCATCAATCAGGTGTCCGTAGCCGCCGCTGCGGGTGGTCTGACCGGCGGCGTTTCTGCCGAAGCAGATGGAGCCGGTGCCTGCGATCAGCACCGCACCGGGGGTATCCATGGCACCCCGGAGGGCGATTTCCTGATCGCCGCAGAGCTTCCATTTGCCGTGGAATCCGGCCTGCTGCAGCTGCTGTTCCAGCAGAGGCTTCATGCGGGGATTGGAGATACCGGCTCCGCCAATGCAGAGCTTTTCGCAGTTTTCCATGCCGCCGCATGCGCCGAAGACCTCCTGCAGCAGGGCGCAGAACGCTTCCTCACCGATGCTTGTGATATTGAAGGGACCGAACTGCGCCCGGCGAATCAGACGGTTCTGACCGTCCCGCAGTTCCAGACGGGTATGGGTTCCGCCGCCGTCGATGCCTGCCACAAACATATCAGATCCCTCCCAGTTCTACGGGGCATTTTCCCTCCATGGGAGCACCCCGGAAGACCTGCTCCAGCGCCCGGAAGGCGGGCAGGGAATAGTCATAGGCCGCAATTTTGCAGGTGCAGCCATGGACTGCAGACAGATCGTAGGGATTGCGCAGCGCCACGACGGTGACATCCAGACCGGCGTCGATCAGCGCGTTGGCCAGGGAAATCTGACCCTCAAAGAGGTGGCCGTTGCAGGTGGAGAGCACCGTGCGGCGGTGATTCTTGGCCTGTGCGACGGCAGCTTCGATTTCGGCGGCATCGGGGCTTTTGGAAGTGACCAGGAAGGGAGCATCGAAGGCGCTTCCCATGCATGCGGGGAAGGATGCGGAGTTACCCTTCTCGTTGCCGACACCGGAAGCGCGGTAGTCTGCGCAGCCGCAGAAGAAGGTGTCGCTGTCGGCGCGGGGGGCACAGCCGGACACGCAGGTCACGGCCTCCAGCGCCATCTGTTCGGCAGTGTCACGGTCCTGCTCCTGATTGCACAGCTCCGGCTCCAGGGGGAATTCATCGAGACGGGCCTTGTATTCCAGAATTTTTTCAACAGACCGGCGGACTTCCTCCAGATCCAGCAGACCCTGCTCCGCAGCTTCGTTGAGTGCCTCGGCGGCCTGCCGTTCCAGCTCCAGCGTGCTGGAGATCTCCGCCAGATCCACACCGGCCCGGATGGATTCCACAACGCCGTGGGCGGTGCCGTAGTGATCCTTGATGGCACCCATCTCCATGCAGTCCGTCAGGATCAGACCCTCAAAGCCAAGCTTTTTGCGAAGCAGATCCGTGACGATCCGGCGGGACATGGTGCACGGGACGTTTCCGGGTTCGATGGCGGGGAAGAGCACGTGGCTGATCATGACGGCGGGGATGTCGTCCTCCACCGCACGGCGGAAGGGAATCAGCTCCAGCTGCTCCAGCTCCTGCTCGGTTTTCTCCACCCGGGGCAGACCCAGATGGCTGTCAACGGCGGTGTCGCCGTGACCGGGGAAGTGCTTGGCGCAGCAGAGCACGCCGCTTCCCTCATAGGCACGGGCACTGGCGCATCCAAAGTCCGAGACCCGGTGGGGATCGTCGCCGTAGCTGCGGATGCCGATGACGGGATTTCTGGGGTTGTTGTTGACGTCCAGCACGGGAGCCATGTTGAAATTGGCACCGAGGCCCCGGAGCTGGCGGACGGTGATTTCGGCGGCCTTCGTCACATTTTCCTCCTTGCCGGTGGCGGCAAGGGCCATGGCGCAGGGGATGTTCACGGCATCCTCCGGAAGACGGCTGACCATGCCGCCCTCCTGGTCGATGACGATGAAGGCGGGCAGTCCGGTTTCCTCCCGGACAATCTGCTGGATCTGGCTGCAAAGGGTGCGCATCTGTTCGGCGCTCTCGATGTTTCGCAGGAAGAGAATCACGTTGCCAATCTTCCATGTACGCAGAAGATCGATAAATTCCGGGGAAAGCTCGGTTCCGTGGAAGCCGAAAATCAGCTTCTGACCCAGCATTTGTTTGATGGTCATAGACATATCAGTCACTCCATTTGTAGATTTCATAGGGCTTTTTCCGCAGCCGGAAGGCTTCGGATTCGGTTTCGTAGCGCTTGAGCATCGCATCTGCGTCCCAGTCGGGATTCTCGAATTCCCGGTGTCCGGCCAGTAGGGAAATGAAGGGTTTCCCTCCGTCGCGGACCGGATCGAGGAACCGGAAATCGTCGGGATAGAGTCTGCGCAGCAGATCCACGAGCTTCACACCCAGCTTTACAGGCTCCAGCGCCTGTTCATCGAGGATGTGCAGATGGATGCCGCCGCAGAGGGCACCCTGATGCTTGGAAGCGGTGGGGGTAAAATACACGGGGGTTGCCACCACACCGGGCAGATTCATGTCATTGAAGGCCCGGCAGAATCCTTCGGCCCGGATGAACGGTGCGCCGATGATGGCAAAGGGATCGGCGGTGCCGCGGCCTTCGGAGCAGTTTGTGCCTTCGATGAGGCAGGTGCCGGGATAGAGCAGCGCCGTTTCGAAGCGGGGAATGCCAAGGCTGGGCATTACCCAGGGCAGCTTCCAGTCCCGGAAGGTCATGTCCCGGGTCAGGCCCTCGCAGGGGATGACGTTGAGCTGACAGCCGGCGTGCAGCTCCTCGTTGAGCAGCATTGCCAGCTCGCCGCAGGTCAGGCCGTAGCACACGGGCAGGGGCCAGCAGCCGACGAAGCTGGAGGCTTCCTCCTGCAGCAGGCCGCCCTCCACCCGCTCGCCCAGGGGATTGGGCCGGTCCAGCACCGTCAGGGTCTTGTGGGCGGCGGCACAATCCTCGATGCAGTAGCGCAGGGAGGAAATGAAGGTATAGTAGCGGCAGCCCACATCGGCAATATCATATACGAGAGTGTCGAATTCGGCAAGGGTTTCCGGGGAGAGACGCTTGGAATTCCGGCTGTAGAGACTGCGCACGGGCAGGCCGCTTTCCTCATCGCGCTCGTCGCTGAAGAGGGCACCGGCGGCTTTGTCGCCCCGGACGCCGTGCTCCGGCGCCAGAAGCAGGCGCAGGTCGCAGCAGTCTTTGAGAACGTCGATGGTGGAGCGGTTTCCGGCGGTCCGGCCGGAGGGAGCGGTCAGCAGGGCCACCCGGCCGCTGAGCATCTGGGGAAACCGGGAGACCCGGTCTGCACCGAATAAAACCATGGGAAATAACCTCCTTGACAATTTGAAACGTGGTGGTTACACTGGAAAGAAAAAAAGGAGAAAAAGAAAATGAATCATCCTTTTGTAACGCTGTGGGAGAAGCCCTCCAGACTTGTGGTGGGCCTCATGAGCGGAACATCAGCCGACGGCGTGGACGCCGTCCTGACGAAAATCACGGGCTGCGGCACCAAGACCAAGGTGGAGCAGCTGGGCTTTTACTTTGAGCCCTTTGACGCACAGACCCGGCAGAAGATCCTGCAGATCTGCGGCGGCGAAGAAGGCGGAAGCCGGGAGCTCTGCCTGCTGGGAACCCATCTGGGCAGACTCTATGCCCGGGCAGTCCGGGAACTGTTGCGCCGCACCGGCACGGAGAAAATTGACCTCATCGGCATGCATGGTCAGACGGTTTATCACATTCCCGAGGCAACGCCCTATCTGGGCGACAGCATCCGGGGAACGCTGCAGATCGGCGATCCGTCCTATCTTTCCGAGGAATTCGGCTGTCCGGTGGTCAGCGATTTCCGCATCCGGGACATGGCCGCAGGGGGCCTTGGAGCACCTCTGGTGCCCTATACGGAATTTTTGCTCTACCGCAGCGAAACGGAAAATGTTGCCCTTCAGAACATCGGCGGCATCGGCAATGTGACGCTGCTGCCGGCGGGCTGCACGCTGGAGGAGGTCACCGCCTTCGATACCGGCCCGGGCAACATGATCATGGATGCTCTGGTCAGCCGCATCACGGAGGGAAAGATGTCCTACGATGACGGCGGCCGTCTGGCGGCCTCCGGTCATGTGATCCCGCAGCTGCTGGATTGGATGCTGGACGATCCCTATCTGCGCAAGGCACCTCCCAAGACCACAGGCCGGGAGTATTACGGTGCGCAGTACGTGGAAAAGCTCGTACAGGTGGGGGATTATCCGCTGACCGACGTGCTGGCGACGGCGACCCGCTTTACCGCGGAGAGCATTGCATGCAGCCTGCGGCGCTTTGCCGCGAAAATGCCCGACCGGCTGGTCGTTGGCGGCGGCGGAAGCCGCAACCCCACGCTGCTGGGCTTTTTGCAGGAGGCCCTGCCCGAGACCAAGGTGCAGACTCAGGAGGATCTGGGACTGGACAGCGATGCCAAGGAGGCAGTCGCCTTTGCGATGCTTGCAAACGAGGCGCTGTTCGGCATCTGCAATAACGCGCCTTCGGCCACCGGCGCTTCCCACGGTGTCGTCATGGGCCGCATCAGCCTGTAAGAGGGTGCAAGATAGATTGACTCCCCGCTGCCGGAAGGCAGCGGGGCTGTTTTTTTATCCGAACAGATAGGAGAAGCAGTCCTGAATGGACTGATCCCAGAAGTCCCAGCTGTGGGCGCCGGGACGGTGATCGAAGCGGTGAATGGCCCCTTTATCGCGAAGCGCCTGGGAAAGTGTGCAGTTCATGCCGTAAAGAGTATCTTCTTCGCCGCAGGAGAGATAGATGGGCGGCAGATCGTCGGCTTTTTCCAGCAGCGCCTTCAGATCGCCCTCCGGAGGGACAATATGGTCAGGACCCAGCAGGGCGGTGATTTCCCGATCCGGGAAAGGAAAATCAGCAAGCGCGAAGAATGCACCCAGGTCAGCCACACCCGAGAAGCTGCCGCAGCCGGCGTAGCGCTGGGGATGGGTCAGGGCACACTTGAGCGCACCGTAGCCGCCCATGGAAAGTCCCATGACGAAGTTCTGCTCCCGCCGGGCGGAGAGCCCGAAGATCCGCTGCATGGCCTGGGGAAGCTCCTCGGAAACGTATGTAAAGTAGTTGAGGCCATATACCCCGTCGGTGTAGAAACTGCGCTGGACCTCGGGGATGATGAGGACGATTCCCTGCTCCCGGGCATAGCGCTCACAGGAGGAAAACCGCGTCCATCCGGTGCAGTTGTCGGTCAGGCCGTGGAACAGGTAGACGGTACTGGCCTCATTCAGCGCTCCGGTGTCCGGCAGGATTACCTGAACGCCCGTGGTCATTCCAAGGGCCGCGGAGGGAAATTCCAGATGGAGAAATGCCATGGTTATGCCTCCAGAGCGCGGGATACCCGGCCTTCAGCGGCGCTGAGCAGCTCCTGTGCACGGTCGGCGTCCACACCCCGCAGAACCATGATGATGGCGGTCTTGGGATGATAGCCACAGACCTCCAGCGCCCGGACGGCGGTGGCTTCGTCGCACTCTGTGGCAGCGCAGACGATGGTGACGCAGCGGCGGATGAGCTTTTCGTTGGAGGGCTTGACATCCACCATGAGGTTTCCATAGACCTTGCCCAGCTTGATCATGGTGCCGGTGGAGAGCATGTTGAGGACCATCTTCTGGGCGGTGCCGCTCTTCATGCGGGTGGATCCGGTGACAACCTCGGGACCGGGTGCGGGGGCGATGCCGATGTCGGCAAAGCGGTCCAGCACGGAGCCGGGGCAGCAGGTGACGGCGATGGTGGGCGCACCGAGGTCGTGGGCGTACTCCATGCAGCCCAGCACATAGGGGGTGCGACCACTGGCGGCGATGCCCACGAGGACGTCCTGCGGGCCGAAGGAGATCTCCTTCATATCGCCGATGCCCAGCTCCTTGCTGTCCTCAGCGCCTTCCACGGCCTTGAAAATGGCTCCGTAGCCACCGGCCATCAGACACTGAACGGTTTCGGGATCGGTAGAATAGGTGGGCGGGCACTCTACGGCATCGAGGATTCCTAGCCGTCCGGAGGTGCCGGCACCGCAGTAGATGAGCCGTCCGCCGTTTGCCACATGGGCGGCGATGACGTCAATGGCAGCGGCAACCTGACCGAGGACATTTTCGACGGCCTCGGCAACCCGATGATCCTCGCGGTTGATGCATTTGACCATCTCCAGCGTGGAGAGGGTGTCGATATTCATGGTATTGGGATTGCGCTGTTCTGTGGCGATCGATTTCAGTTCTTCCACATTAAAGATCCTCCATAGTAGACACGATTTTGTACTGTTCCGGCGGGATCATGAAGCATTCGCAGTAGCCTTTACGGCCTTCGATGCCCCGGAGCCGTTTCAGATGGGAGTAGTATTCTTTATAGGCAAAGCTGTCGGAATGAATGGTAAACCAGTGGTGATCGATTGCTTTTTCCCACAGGGGGTATCCATCCGTCACATCGAGATAGACATAGGGCTTGAAGCCAGGTGCATCCTCCCAGTTTTCCGCAAAATAGATATGCGGCGCAAAGTGACGGGGAAGCTCCCGCTGGAAGCCCTCAATGGCGGCATAGAACCAGGCGTCCAGCACGATGCGGTGGCAGGCAGCATGATCCTTGTGCATGCTGTTTTCGTGGTGGGTGACGATGATGTCGGGCTTTACTTTGCGGATGATGTCGCAGACGGCAAAGCGGACCTCGTCATTGTCGGGAAGCAGGCCGTCGGTGTAGTCGAGGACATAGGCCTCACCTCCCAGATCCGCGGCAAAGGCCTCGGCCTGGGCGATCTTATCCCGGCGGTATGCGGCCACATCAGCCCCGAGGGGGGCGCCTTTTTCACCGGCGGTGAGGGCCAGCGTGACGGCCTTGCCGCCGTGGACAGCGCAGGTGGCAAGCAGCGCACCGGCGGTCAGTTCTGCATCGCCCACATGGGCGCCGATTGCAAGAACGGTGTGTTTTTTATGTTCCATATCAAAGCTCCTTGATCAGAACGCCGAAGGTTCTGGCGATTTGGAATCCGGCCTCCAGATAGATGCTGCGGGCGGGGTTCGTCTCTCCTGTAAAAAGGGACATGTACCGGGCCCCGGCTTCCTTTTCCTGTTGGCAGAGGGTGTAAAAGAGAAGTTTTCCCAGACCGTGATGCTCATAGCGGGGGGAGACGCCGATGCCGGCGAAGTATCCCCGTCCGGTGGGTTCCGGGTAGATCGGACCTGTAAAGCCGGCGACGGTATCGCCGCAGAGTCCCACGAGCAGCGCGCTTCCATCGGCTGCGGCTGCGGTGATCTCCTGGGTCCAGAGGGGATTCTGGAGATCACAGAGCATTTCGCCCAGCTCCTGATGCTTTTCGGGGTCGTAGAAGGCGACCGTGTAGCCCTCCCGGGCCATCTTTTCGGCCTTCTGCCGGATTGCCGGGGGGATGGTGAAGGAAGCAAGATCCAGATGCATGGCCTGCTCCCGGGTGGTTTCCCGGTAGCCCAGAGCAAGCATCCTGCCGTGCAGCGGCAGATCCACCGCAACGCCGGGGGCGTTGTTGTGCTGGTGGCCGTCGGTGCCGGGAATGATCCAGGGCAGACGGATGGGATTGAAGAAGGTGACGGCGCTGAAGGTTCTTCCGGCACGGCGGAAGGCGTCTTCCAGCGCCAGCATGAGTGCGGCGGTATTCCCGTCGGTATCGGCCTGTTCGGCGAGGATGAGACAGCTGACGTAGCCCCGGACATCCCCCTTGGGGATGTGATTTCCGGTGCATCCGTTGACGAATCCGAGGACCTGTCCGTCCTCCTCCAGCACGAAGGTGAACTCCGGGGAGAAGTCCGGATGGCCCGTCAGGAGCATGTGAAACTGTGTTTCGTCCAGCGGGGCATAGCCTAGGTCACCGGCACGCTCCCTCCAAAGCCGGAAAAGCTCCGAACGGTCTGAATCACGATAATTGCGTATCATAGCAAAACTCCAATCAGCGGCAAACAGCCGGGGGATTATCCCTTGACGGCGCCGATGGTCACGCCTTCCATGAAGTACTTCTGCAGGGCGAAGAACATGATGAACATGGGCAGGGCGGAAATGGTGGCACCTGCCATCATGGGCGCGAAGAGGGTTTCGTTGGCGAACTTGAACTGCTTCAGACCGACCTGGACGGTATACATGGCGGGATCGGAGGTGACGAGGAAGGGCCAGAAGAAGTTATTCCAGGAGGACATGAAGGTGTTGATGGCCATGACAGCCAGAACGGTCTTGCCCAGAGGCAGGATGATCTTGATGAAGATCTGGAACTGGTTGCAGCCTTCCATCTTGGCGCTCTCGATCAGGGGAGTGGGCAGGCCGGTGAAGAACTGCTTGCACAGGAAGATGTTGTAGGCGGTGCAGATGCCGGGCACGATCATGGCGGCGAAGGTGTTGGTCATCTTGAATTCCTTGACGATCAGGATGTACAGGGGGACCTGGGTGACCTGATAGGGAATCATCATTGCCACGAGGACCAGACCGAAGAGGAACTTGCTGCCCTTGAACTTGATTTTTGCGAAGGCGTAGCCAGCCATGGAAGCGAACATGACGTTGCCGACGACGGTGAAGCCTGCGACAATGATGCTGTTCCAGATCCAGCGCACGGAGTGCTCGCTGAAGCCGAAGAAGGCATCGAAGGATTCAAGGGTCAGACGGGTGGGGAAGATGGAGCGCATGTTGCCTGCGGTTGCCACGTTGGGGCCGAAGGCGGACATGATCATGTAGACAATGGGAAACAGGGTTGCGACGGCCAGCACCACGAGGATGATCGTGATGATGGTATTTCGCAGATAGAGCACAGCTTTGTTATTGATGTGCTGGGAATAAAGTCCGGTAGAAGCCATGGGGATCCCTCCTTAATATTCGACATCCACGCCCATCAGCTTGAACTGGAACAGCGAGACGATGGCAATGACAATGGCCAGCAGGATTGCCTGAGCGCAGGCGAGGCCGTATTTTGCGTAGACAAAAGCGTTGTTGTAGATCAGCAGACCGATCATGGTGGTGGAGTTGTCGGGGCCGCCGCCGGTCATCATGAAGGCGTTCATGAACACCTGGAACGAACCGATGACGCCGGTGACAAGCAGGAACAGCGTGGTGGGCTTGACGAGGGGCCACACGATCAGGTGAATCTTCTGCATGAAGGTGGCACCGTCGAGCTCGGCGGCCTCGAAGTAGCTGTTATCGATGCCGTGCAGGGCGGCGATATAGGTGATGATGCTGGTGCCGTGACTGGACAGCAGGGCCATGATGATCAGAGACAGCATGGAGGTCTTGGTGGAAGAGAGCCAGTTCTGGGCGGGAATGTGGAAAAATGCCAGCAGCTGGTTGAAAAGACCGTCGGGGGAGGAGTCATAGATCCATAGCCACACAACGGACAGCGCGACGCCGGATGCGACGCCGGGCAGGTAATACATGGCCTTGAAGACGGACTGGGTCCGCTTCTTGAAGGGCAGGATCATGACGGCCACGCTGAAGGAGATCAGCAGGGACAGGGGCACGACGATGATGGTGTAGAAAAAGGTATTCCAGGCGGCCTTGTAGAACAGGTTGCGCTTGCTATATTTCAGAGTCTCGGCGTAGTTGTCGAGGCCAACATATTCGGAGCCAAAGGGTTTGTAGTCAAAGAAACTGGTGTAGACAGCGTTGATAACGGGATAAAGGGTGAAGACAGCGAAGATGATCATTGCAGCGGCAATGAACACATATCCCCAGCGATCTTCGTCGTTGAAGAATTTTCTGCGGGGCTTGAGCCGCAGATCTTGGGTTTTATTCATGTTTTGGGCCCTCCAGGGTAATAAATTCCCCACCCCACCAAAGTGGGGTGGGTGTAAAGGATCAGTTAGGCGAGTTTACCGGAAACGCAGTTTTCTTCGCCGAATGTGTCAAATGCAGCATCGCAGATGGCTTCATAGACTTCTTCAGCAGAGGCTTCGCCTGCCAGCAGCAGCTGGAACTTGGGGACGATGACTTCGTCCATCAGGCTCTTGGCGGTGGCGGTCATCTCAGCGGTGACGCCGATGGGGGGAGCCTTGACCATGTCGATGCAGCGGGATGCGCAGGCGAGGTTTGCGGGATCGCGGGTCTCGTCGAGCACCAGTGCGTCACGGCCGGTCTGGCAGACGGGGCTGAGGTAGAGCTCGTTCATGCAGGCGGCAATGCGGTCGCCGGAGCAGATGTAGTCCATGAACAGCACGACGTTCTTGAGGTGCTCCTCGGTGGTGTTGTTGTTGCGCATGGCGATCAGGCCGTCAACGGTGCCGTAGCAGGACTCTTGGCAGCCGCCGATGGTGGGAACGGGCAGGAAAGCGTAATCCATCTTCAGGGAGTTTTCGACAGCGGAGCCGTCGTTGGCTTCCAGAGCAGCGTTGTTCTTGAGGAAGTTGCCCTCGAACAGAGGCATGGCCTTGCCGAAGATCATGGCGTTGCCGGTCTGGCACATAACAAGACGCTGGCCAGCTTCCACGCCGTAGTTGGGCATGTAGCCGGACTGAGTCATTTCCTCGACGGCCTTGAGCAGGGTCAGCAGGTTCTCGGAAGTGAAGGTGTACTTGAGATCCTCGGTGAAGTTGGTGCTCAGACCTGCGCCTGCGCCGAAAATGTTGATGAAGTCGGAGGCGGTGACACCGGCGTTTGCGAAGACGAAGCCGAAGACGTTGTCCTTGGTGCCGGCCTTGATGATGTCCAGGAACTGCTCGTAGGTCCAGCCCTCAGTCTGGATCTTCTCAACGTCAGCACCGACGGATTCCAGCATGTCCTTGTTGGCACCGATGGACTGAATGGTGAGGTAGAGAGGCAGACCGTAGACGGTATCCTCGACGGTCATGTAGTTGAGAGCATTGGTGTCGTAGTCAGCCAGACGCTCGTCGCTGAGGTAGGGCTTGATGTCAACGGCGACGCCCATCTCGACGAAGGTGCCAATGGCGGCGGAAGAAACCTCGGCGATGTCGGGAGCTTCACCGGCTTGAGCCATAGTGGCGAGCTTGCCGTTGTGATCGCCCCAGGAGGTCTCAATGACCTCGACAGTCAGGTGGGGATACATTTCATGGAAGTCCTTGGCCCAGACCTTGAGGTTCTCCAGGTAACCGCCGGTGACGGGGGGAGCCATAATGACGATCTTGTCGTCCTTGGGAGCTTCCGCTTCGCTGCTACTGTCGGTCTGATCTGCGACGGGAGCCGTGGACTCAGAAGAGTCGCCGTTGCCGCATGCGGTGAACATACAGCCGACCATTGCTACGCAAAGCAGCAGTGCAATCAACTTTTTCATTACTATTTCCTCCATAATAAATTGTAGTATGCTTGATCGGCCGAAGCCGAAACAGCCGATGGGGATCTGCAGATGCCGATAGTAGGACCTGCAAATTGACTATATCATAGAGGGAAAAGTATTTTGTGTCAATAAAATCGAGAAATCAAGAAATAAAGTTTCACGCTTTTGGCGGGATTCTACGATTTTGTGCGGAATGGATGAAACTTTCCGATAAAAAAGATTTGAAAAAGTTCAACCTGCACAAAAATAATGAAGGATTTTTGGCAAAATAGCGAATGGCCTGGCGGCACAAAAGAGGATAAAATGGGCACGGTCCGGGGAGACCGGAAAGAGGAGGAAGAAAAATGGTCAGTGCGCTGCTGCGTCTGCGGGAGGCATCCCATGCATTCAGTACAACCGAACAGGGGCTTGCCCAGCAGATCCTGGAGCATCCGGAGCTGGTGGAACAGCTGAGCATCCATGAGCTGGCCCGGAAGGTGTTTGTGTCGCCGTCAACGATTGTAAGAATGTGCAATCACGCGGGATTTTCGGGATACAAGGACTTTCGCCGGGCGGTGACCAGCGAGCTGCTGCTGCGGGAGAAGAACCGCCGTATGGAGCAGAAGGAGCTGGAGCGCTCGGACAGCCTCGAGGAGATTGTGCAGAAGATCACCTACAAGAACATCCTCTCTCTGGAGCAGACCCAGGATCTGCTGGACATCGATGTGCTGCGCCAGTGTGTGCGCATGCTCCAGAATGCCCGGTATATCTATCTGTTCGGCATGGGCGCGTCGCTGTGCGCCGCCAAGGATGCGTACCTCAAGTTCCTGCGGCTCAATAAGCCCTGCTTTGTCAACGAGGACTGGCACTCCCAGCTGCTGACGGCCCGCAACGCCTCGTCGCAGGATCTGGGCATCGTGTTTTCCTATTCGGGCCAGACGGTGGAGGTTATCGAGTGTATGAAGGCCCTGAAGGAGAACAAAACCCCTGTCATCGCCATCACCCGCTGCGTCCATTCTCCGGTATCGTCCATGGCGGACCAGAATCTCTATACCACCGCCAACGAGTCCATCTTCCGCAGCGGCGCCATGTCCTCCCGAATCTCCCAGCTCAATATTATCGACATTCTTTGCACGGCGCTGGCCAACGAGGAATACGAAGAATCCCTCGATCAGCTGTCGAAAACTCATATTCGCAAGCCCGGCGACGAGTTCAGCCGGGAATCCGGCGAATCGTCCTGAACAGGACGGAATGCAATTTCAGAAAGGTGTTTGTATGAAACAGGAATCTTCCTTTGCCAGCGAGTCGCTGGTTATCTGGTGCGGACGGATCGCATCCGTCGTCGTGACCAATCTGCTGTGGATTTTGTGCTGCCTGCCGGTGATCACCGCCGGTGCTGCGACAAAAGCCATGTATCACAATCTCTACTGCCTGCTGCGGGATGAGGAGTGCGGCGCGCGCTCCTTCTTCCGGGCCTTTGCCGACTGCTTCGCCCGGACAACGGCCATTTGGGCGGTGATTCTTGTGGCGGGCGCTGCGCTGCTGGCGGACTATTATCTGGTGGCCTATATGGAATTTTCCGGACGGATGGCCGTCATCGGCCTGATCTTCTTTGTGGAATTTATGCTGGTGTTTGTGACGGGACTGATGTTCCCCATGCTGAGCCAGTTCGCCATGTCCGTGAAGGATGCGGCTATCAACGGTGTGCTGCTGAGCCTTGCCCATCTTCCGAAAGTGTTTCTGGTCAGCGCCATGAATCTGCTGCCCTGGGCGCTGCTGCTGGTGTCCACCAAGTGGTTTCTGATGCTGTCGGTTTTGTGGCTGCTGGGCGGCTTCGCCCTCATCGGACTCTACAATGCCAAGCTGCTGGAGCCGGTTTTTGCCCCCTACCGGGACAGACAGGCTTAGACCGAGGCGGAAGGAGCGGGAAACCAGTCTGCAGCGCGAAAAAATATGCCAAAGCACCCTGCGAAAGCCGCAGGGTGCTTTTTGCAAACAGGAAGATTTGTCCCATGTGCTTGATTTCTTATGGGAAATTCTGTATGATACTTAAGTTGAAAAATCTATGCACTTTCGTCTTCCCAGATCGCGGGGGAAGACAGGGAAAGGAAATCATCCATATGACAAAAATCAGAGTATCCACCGATTCCACCGCTGATATTCCCCGGGAGCTTCAGCAGCAGCTGCAGATTTGCGTGCTTCCGCTGACCATCGTGGCAGAGGGGAAGGAGTATCTTGACGGTGTTGATCTGGAACCGGCGGAATTTTACGAGCTGCTGGAAAACTGTGCCGAAGTGCCCACCACCAGTCAGGTGACCACCCAGCGCTATCAGGAGCTGTACTATGATACCTGGAAGGCGGGCTATACCCACCTGATCCATACGTCCATCAATTCCAAGGGCTCCGGCACCTATCAGGCCGCCGTGCTGTCCCGGGAGCTGTTCTATGAGGAACACCCCGAGGCAAAGCAGGCGCTGCACATTGAGCTGATCGACTCTCTGACCTACTCCATGCTCTACGGCTGGGGCGTGGTGGAGGGGGCCCGCCTGGCGCTATCCGGTGCCGAGCCGCAGCAGGTTGTGGACGCCATCACCGACTGGTGCCGCAATTCCCGGGCCGTGTTCGTGCCCATGAATCTCAAATTCGTCCGCAAGTCCGGACGGGTTTCCGCCGCCGCGGCCTTCGTGGGAGACGCCATGGGCCTCAAGCCCGCCATTACCTTTGAAAACGGCGCATCCAAGGTCCTGACCAAGTTCCGCGGCGACAAGAAGGTCGTCCCCGGCCTGATGGACATGATGCGCAAAGAGAGAAAGCCCGGTACGCCGTATTTCCTGGTCTACGGCACCAACCGGGAGCAGTATGAAAACCTTCAGCAGGCCTGTGCCGCTGAGATGGAGCAGCCGCCCGAGCTGAGCTACAGCGTGGGCAACATCATCTCCATCAACACGGGCCCCAATATGATTGCCGTGATTTATCGCAGATAAGCGGAAGCTGCGACCGGAAGAAGGGGAGGTGTGTCGGATGCAAAACCAACTGATGGAACTGCGTGGAATGCATCTGCTCAAAAAAGGAAAAAAGAGCCTGATTACCATGGTGTTCAGCCGTACGGGGCTGATTACGCTGCTGCTGCTTGTCCAGTTCGGACTGCTCCTGTTCATATTCGCCAAATTCGAGCAGTGGATTCCTCATGTCTACGGCCTGTCCGCCGTGCTGGGCGGGGGAATGGTGCTTTATCTCATCAACAGCCGTCTCGAGCCGAGTACAAAGCTGACATGGATGGTCCTTGTGATGGTGCTGCCCGTGTTCGGCACGCTGTTTTACCTCTATGCCCATCTGGACCTCGGCCACCGGATGCTCAAGGACCGGCTCAGCCGGATCTATCAGGAGAGCCGCAACCAGATTCCCCAGTCGCCTCAGGTCACGCAGGCGTTCCGGGCGGAGCATCCGCAGGGGGCGCATCTGGCGAAGTATCTGCGGCGTACCGGCGGTTTCCCCGTCTTCGAAAATACCGAAGTGCAGTATTTTCGCTCCGGTGAGGAGAAGTTCCAGCGGCTGATTTACGAGCTGGAGCAGGCGGAAAAGTTCATTTTCCTCGAGTATTTCATCGTGGAAGAGGGCGTGATGTGGGGCGAGGTTCTGTCGATTCTGGCGCAGAAGGCCCGGGAGGGTCTGGACGTGCGCATCATGTACGACGGCACCTGCGAATTTGCCCTGCTGCCCAAGAGCTACCCCATGCAGCTGGAAGCCATCGGCATCCAGTGCAAGGTCTTTTCTCCGGTGGCACCGCTGGTGTCCACCCACTATAACTACCGCGACCACCGCAAGATCGCTGTCATCGACGGCCACACGGCCTTCACCGGCGGCGTCAATCTGGCGGATGAGTACATCAATATCAAGGAGCGCTTCGGCCACTGGAAGGACACCGCCATCATGCTCAAGGGCGATGCCGTGCAGAGCTTCACGCTGATGTTTCTGCAGATGTGGGCCATCGATCAGGAGAAGCCGGAATTCCGGAAGTTCCTGTCGGTCAAGCCGAAAAAACCGGAATATCCCTCGGGATTTGTGGTTCCCTACGGCGACAGCCCGCTGGACGACGAGCGGGTGGGCGAGAGCGTGTATATAGACCTGCTCAACCGGGCCCAGCGCTATGTCCACATCATGACCCCCTATCTCATCATCGGAAGTGAGATGGAAAACGCCCTGTGCTACGCGGCAAAGCGCGGTGTGGATGTGCGGATGATTCTGCCGGGCATCCCCGACAAGAAAATTCCCTATACGCTGGCGAAGACCCATTTCCAGACGCTGGTTCAGGCGGGTGTGAAGATCTATCTTTACACGCCCGGATTCATCCACGCCAAGAGCTTCGTCTGCGACGATGTGGAGGCGGTGGTGGGCACCATCAATCTCGACTACCGCAGCCTCTATCACCACTTTGAGTGTGCGGCCTACCTCTATAAGTCCGA
>RCNH01000775.1_pt1 | contig 16448 bp, 16 predicted proteins | sample 2041161 | NCBI WGS metagenome assembly RCNH01 (sample SAMN09708215, study PRJNA481090) | Feces metagenome, whole genome shotgun sequencing project. | biome: feces | host: Leptonychotes weddellii | place: Antarctica: Sion Island | collected 2010-03-01 | reverse complement strand
CGGTAGCCCTTGTTAGTACAGTGCATGACTTGCAGATTCTGTGTTTTCTTGTCTTAAACAAGAAGAGGAACCTAAATTTATTCTAAGATACTTGATAGTGAGAAAATGATGGTTAATCACTCATTTTCTCCATTTTGCACAGATAACGACAATGTATTTTAGCCAACCGGCTGCAATCCGCTCACATCAAAAAATGCAGGTACATCACTGAAATTATAATCGGCAATCTTATTAGTGTTGTAGAGAATCAGGTCTTTGTAGTAAGTCAGAGGAATATCGATTACATTGCCCAAGTCATAGTTGATGAGGTAGTTGTAGAGTTTCTGCACTTCTGTAGGATCATCCGTCTGTTTAACAGAGGCAATAGTGTTAAAGAACTCCTGGGAACCACCCACCTGGCTCAGAGAGAAAGTGTGCGGAGTCATGGAAGACATGGCGCCGAAGAAGCAGTGAGGCGAGGAAAACTCATACTCGCCAATCCAATAAGTAATGTCAAAGTTGCCAGCCATCATCTCAGCGTACCATTCCATCTTCTCGCTGCCCTTGAGCTCCAAGCCGATGCCGACCTTCTCCAACTGGCTCTTGAGCAGGGTGGCATAGGAGGAAACCAGAGAGTCCTGTGCCGTGTCATAGATAAAGGTCAGATTAAGCGCCTCACCATCTTTCTCCCGGATGCCGGTCCCCTCATTCATTACCCAGCCAGCCTCATCCAGAAGGGCGGCTGCTTTTTCGGGATCGTAGGGGTAAGATTCCGTCAGCTTATGGCGAATTAGATGTAATTAAAAGCGAAGAAAGGAAAAGCACAATCCAGACGGAACCGGCGGATCAGCGCTTCAAAAACAAGAAAAGATTGCAGTAATTACTCATGCAAAATGCCCCTTCGTTATATACACTATATGTATATAGTAGATCACCAAATGAAAGGAGCAAAAAATATGACTGCGATTCAAAATGCGATTGAAGTGAGGAATCTAAAAAAAGTTTTTGGCGGTAGAGTTTTGTTTGAAAATTTTAGCTTGAATGTAAAAGCCAATACCATTCATGCAATTATAGGACCGAATGGTTCTGGGAAAACCACACTGCTACGCTTAATTACTGGGATATACCAACCAGACACAGGCAAAATTAACATTGCAGGAAAACATGCAATGCAACTTGAAAACGACTATCTGTACGAGGAAAAGACAGGCCTTGAAAACCTGAAAATTTTTGGGAAATACTTTAGTTTTGAAATAAATAAGTGTTTGGACAACTATTGCACACAATTAGGATTGACAGAGCATTTAGGTAAGCGTGTCAGCACTTATTCTAAAGGGATGAAAAGGAAATTGTCGCTGTTAATTGTCATTATGATGGGACGAGACATTCTGCTCATGGACGAACCGACATCAGGCGTAGATCCCATATCCAGAGTAGAAATCCGCAGTTTGATTGAAGAGCTAAAGTCAGAGGGAAAAACGATTATTATTACATCGCATGACCTTAGCGAAATTGAAAAATGTGCTGATGATGTGTCTATGATCAAAAACGGAAGGTTGCTGTTTGATAAGAGCATTCAAGAAATACAGGGGCAGTCGTTGGAAGAAATCTTTATTAAGGAGGGCAGCCAAAATGAGTAATATGGGAAAGGGTGCGGGCTACTATCTTGCCAGAAGTAAAAGCCTCTTAATTGATACTGTGATTGCTGCCATTCTGGCAATTTTCATGAGTTTTTCAATGCAGATGGACGCACTGCAATTTAAGGGAGAAGATTATTTAGTGCTAATGCTCTATGCAATTATTTTTGGTCTTACCTCTATACAATCCGGTGCTATGATTGTAAATTTAACAGCAAAGGATAAGTTGAATCGAAGAATTGAATTTTTTGCGGCATCTGGAACTACAGTAAAAGAGATCATTAAACAATACTCCATACAAATTTTCCGCTTTTCGGGTATTATCCCGTTCCTTTTTTTTATAAGTTGTTATTATTTTACCAGCTGGACAATGAGTTTTGGACGAATTGTATGCGTTTATCTTAGTATCCTTCTACTTAGTTTTTGTGAGATTGTTGCTTTGAACATGATTGTACTGGATGTAAAACGGGTAAAGCTGTTCAAAAATGTGCTGTTCTTCGGTAATTTTGCACTGGTTTATTTAATTGCAATGTCGGCAGAGCAAATTACAGAGTTTGTAAAGCAGTACCACATAGGGATTGACTATTTGATTATTGCAGTTAATGTTGTGCTCTGCATGATGTTTGCACTATTGAGTTTCTTTAAAGCTCGGCACATAAGCAATGAAGCAGTTATCAGGAGGGATGGCGAATGGGTTTGATAACCTTAAACCTTAAAAGAATATTGAACTGGAATTTTATATTTATGAGTGCGGTAGCAGCTTTCTTCGGAATGATCTCTTTGATGAACTTCGGTGATATTTCAGAGAACATTGTATTCGGCATTGAACTAAAGTATTTCATGCTTGATAGCTACCTATGCTTGTTTATCTTTTTTGCTGGAGAAATAAGCAAGGATATGTTGCAGCAAGAAAAAATCACAAAGAGAATAGAATGGAAGCTTGCCAATGGCATTGGAATCTTAAGTATTGTCACTGAGAATACGCTATCGCTATGGATCGGAACACTCCTGCTTTTGTTCCCACTGCTTTTGATGATTTCTATTCGTCTGCCAAACATCATCTTGCTATTAAACACCTATTTTCTGATCCTCAGTATATTATTTTCGGCATTTATCAATATTTTGATTCTTTGGATTAGAAATATGAATTGGTTTAAGAGCATTCCTGTCTTTGCAACACTACTACATATTTTACTGGTTGTCTTAAAATACGGGATGCTTATGAAAATGGAAAATGTATGGGTGTTGCTACTATTTTCTTCAGTGAGTATAATGGGTTTAACTGCGTGTGGTTTATGTCTGATAACCAAAGAACGGATTGTATCCGCGTACTATTGACATAATGAATTTTAGCAGAAAGGAGGAAATGCTCTATGAAAGATAAACGATTTTATCCATATTTGATTCTTCATGCAGGCATTGTGGCTTTATGGGTTATACTGGATAGAATCCATAAAGGAATCACGAATGATGGAACAATCAACTTATTGTCGATTGCCGTCTTACTTTGTTATTTCAATCTGCTTTATCTTCATGTAATGACGTCACGGCGAGAGGCAACAATATTCGAATGTGGCTGGAATGTGCTTTCTGTCTCCTTTATTGCAATCCTAATGTATGATGGATTTTCTACCTTATATATGGGTGTGTTTCTGTCTTTTGCACTAGTTATCGGAATAATACTGGTAAGAACTGATGCAAGCCGGGGAAAGATGGTCCGCTTGCTGTTTGGAGTTGTGGCTATCATACTGTCGCTTTTTCCTTTCCGAATTCTTCCTGCTGTAACTATGTTGGTTGGAATGTTCGTAGGAATTTTAATTGATTATAGATATATCAATTTGAAACAGGTTAACATTCTTCCGGTTGCCCCAAAAAAAGCAAGATATGTCCTCGTTTTCATGATTCCTTTGTTTACAGTCGTACTTTATTGCTTTGATTTGTCTACCCTACAAGTCAATGTATTTTTTCAACTTATCATGCTTTTGTTTGAGGCTTTTGCTGCCATTCATCTTGACGACATGGAAGTCCATTACAAGGAACTGACAAAGTATTATGAACTGACGAACTATATTGCAAATGAGAGAGAAGATTTCTCAAGGCTGCTTCATAACGATGTGCTTCAAGATATTGGAGGTGCCAAAAATCTCCTGTCGTTTCGTTCACCAGATGTTGATGAAGCAAAAAGGATATTGTCTGATTTGGAACTACGAGTAAGAAATATGATGAATTTCTATTCTTCTAATATCTTTTCGGGGTACGCTTCATGGGAACATATCGAATATATGCTTGACGCTATTAAGAAACTGTACCCAAAGAAGAATATACTTGTAAATTTCACTATAGACAGCGAAGCAAGGACTGCTTTGAAAAAAGGTAACAGTTTGGAGCAGGCTATGCAGATCATCAAAGAACTTGTCAACAATATTTACAAACACACTCCTGCCACTTTTATCCATTTAGAAATCGTGCTAAATGAAGAAAACAAACTCGTAATTACCTGTGAAAACGATGGAGCAAAACCAAGTGACATTGAAAATATCCTTTCTTCCAAAGGTGGTATGTTGTTCTTGACCGTGTTGATAAATGGAAATGGCGGTAACATTCAGTATTTAGAAAAAGATGGTGTTTTAACTGCAACAGCAGTTTTAGGGAGAAAAAATGAAGATATTACTATTTGATGACCACAAGATATTTGGAGAGAGTTTAAGTAAACTTCTGGAAGATCGGGACGAAATCTCTATCTGTTACTATGTAAGTAATGAAGCAGAATTTTGGAATATTCTTTCCGCAGACGAATGGGACATTGTATTGCTTGATGTCAATCTAAGAGATCAGTCAAAGGGTTCTGGCATCGACCTGATCGAAACGATATATGGTAAGCAAGCACAAACAAAGGTGGTCATGCTTTCCTCTTATGATATGCCGGTTTATAGACAGGAGGCACTTAAAAGAGGTGCTGTAAGTTATATTGACAAGTCTGCTTCTGCCGATGAGTTAGTAAAAAAACTCACAGCCATTAGTGAAGGATATAAATTTACTGCTTCCCTTTTATTAGATCCCTTGACAGATCGTGAAGTGGAAATTATTAAGGCAATTGGCACAGGGAAAACCAAACAAGAAATAGCTAAGAATTTATATATCAGTGAAAGAACGCTTTATAATCATATCCAAAATATTTATGAAAAATTGGATGCTACAAATTCTATTGAAGCGTACAACAAAGCGATTGTTTTAGGGTATATTAGCCCTTTGATGTAGTCTAAAGGCGTACATAATGTAATAATCTGGCTTGTCAGATGGAAATTTACAAGCAAGCAACGCAGCAATAGGAACAAGGGCTACCGTGAAACACAGAGCCCTGGGTCAATCCCAAATTCTGTGTAAACACCATTAGGGGTGCAAATAGAGCAACATTTATTCAGGGCAGCAGCGTGGGAATCCTGCCGCCGCCTTTTCAACAACATAACGCCGGTGGGGCTGGATGTCAAGGGCAGCGATGGCGTTCCTCCTGCCCTTGACATCCGGGTCCGGCAGTGTTACTCTGGCATACGCTCCGCAAAGTAGATTGCCATCTGGGCGTGGATCAGGCTCCAGTTCTGCCGCCGTCCGGTCCACTTTTTTGTAATATCCATCATGGCCAGATACAGCATTTTCAGCAGGCTGTCATCGGTGGGAAACACCGATTTCGCCTTGGTTACCTTGCGCAGCTGGCGGTTAAAGCCCTCAATGGCATTGGTGGTGTAGATCAGCCTGCGCACCTCCTGGGGATACTTGAAATATGTGCTGAGATTGGCCCAATTAGCCCGCCAGGACTGGGAGATTTTCGGGTATTTCTTGTCCCAGTGCTCTCCAAAGGTGTCCAGAGCGTCCAGGGCAGCCTGCTCATCCACGGCGGCATAGACCGCCTTCAGATCGGCCATAAGGGCTTTCAGGTCCTTGTAGGACACATACTTGCTGGAATTGCGCAGCTGGTGGATGATGCAGTTCTGAATTTCAGTCTGGGGAAAGGTGGCGTGGATCGCCGCGTCAAACCCCGTCAAATTGTCTGTGCAGACAATGAAAATATCCTCCACACCCCGGTTTTTCAATCCATTGAGGACAGTCGCCCAGAACTTAGCACTTTCGTTTTCACCAACCCACATCCCCAGAACATCTTTTCGGCCATCCAGATCGACTCCAATGGCGATGTACACCGCTTTCTTTACAATCTGCCCTTCGCTGCGGACATGGTAGTGAATGGCGTCCAAAAATACTACGGCGTAGATGGACTCCAGGGGCCGCTGCTGCCACTCCTTGGCAATGGGCAGGATCTTATCGGTGATCCGGCTGACCGTGCTGTCCGAGACCGAAATGCCGTAGATGTCCTGGATATGTGCCTCAATATCGCCGGTGGTCATACCCTTGGCGTACATGGACAGGATCTTCTCCTCAATATCCTGGCTGATACTGGTCTGGTTCTTTTTCAGTACCTGGGGCTCAAATTCTCCCTTCCGGTCTCGGGGGACCGATACCTCCATATCTCCAAAACTGGTACGCAGCCGCTTGCTGCTGTGGCCATTACGGCTATTGTCCGTGTCCTTGTTCCTGTAATTGTATTTGTTGTAGCCCAGCTCGTCATCCAGTTCTGCCTCCAGACCATTCTCCACGAACTCGGCAATGGTCTCCTTAAACAGATTCTGGATATCGTCCATACTGCCGATGTTTGCCATCTCCAGCAACTCACGGATCTTCTCTCGACGGGCATTTTCTTCCGGGGTGCGGTTCTTTCTTGCCATATATATAACCTCCTGTGTGGTGCTTCTATTCTACACCACACAGGAGGTTTACACAAAGTTTGGGGCAGTCTCATTGAAAAGGAACATTTATTGTTTGCAAACGCTTTGCAGAAATTACCCATGGCAAATCCAATCTCACCAGTTAACCTCAACTAATTTTTTAACATATTAATGCAACTGTGTCAATCAGAAATGCAGCTCAGTCTTGGGAAGAGGTGGACTTTTTGCTCCAACCTGAGCTGCCGGTTCTCAGCTTCACAAAATTTTGGTAGATCCCCTCCTGCCGAACGAGTTCCTCATGACGGCCGGACTGAACGATCCTTCCATTGGAGATCACCTTGATTTGGTCGGCGTTGCGAATGGTATTCAGACGGTGTGCAATCACGAGAAGGGTCTTTCCACGGCACAGTTCACTGATCGCCTGCTGGATATAGCTTTCATTGTCCACATCCACATTGGCGGTAGCTTCATCCAAGATGACGATGGGGGCATCCTTCAGAATGCAGCGTGCAATGGAAAGCCGTTGCTTTTCCCCGCCCGAGAGAGAAGCTCCACCCTCACCGATCACTGTGTCAAAGCCATCGGGAAGCGCCATGATAAAGTCATAGCAGCGGGCCTTTTGGGCTGCTTCTATGACTTCTTCTCTGGTGGCATCCGGGCGTCCGATGGAGATATTGTTGTAAATGGTATCCTGAAACAGATAGACACGCTGAAACACCATACTGATATGGTCCATCAGCTCCGAGAGAGGAATGTTCTTGATATTTTTTCCGCGGATGAGGATCTCACCCTGCTGAATGTCCCAAAAACGAGCCAAAAGGCTTGCAATCGTGGACTTTCCGCCCCCGGATGGGCCGACCAGAGCCATCATCTGATTTTTTTCCAGCGAAAAAGAGATTTGATGAAGGACTTCCTTTTCACCATAGCCGAAGCTGACATTTTTGAACACAATTTCCGGTCCCTCATACGTATGAGGAATGCGTTGGGTTCCCGCACCCAGCAGCTCCGGCTCTTCAAATACCTGTTCGATGCGATCAAGGCAGCTGTTCATCACCGTTAATCTTGTCGCTTGACTATACAGAGCCTTAATCGGAACAAAAAGCTCAAGCACAAAAAGGAGCATACCAATGAAGTACAGCGCAGACAGACCGCCTGTGAGGAAGAGGAACACCGCCACTGCCAATACAAGCACAGAAGCAAGCCCATAGCAGATATAGAGGGTCAACGCCCAGGGAGCTTGATTTTTCTCAAAGGCAATGTTGGCCCGGCAGCTCTCCTCAAAATTCTGAGTAAGTTCCCGTGAATGCCGTCCAAGCAGGTTATAGGACTTTATGATCCCAATGCCCTCTGTAAAATCCAAAACCGCATTCGTTAAATTTTCGCTCTGCTGCTGGCGCACTGCGGAATGAGACAGTGCATCGCGGTTCATTCCTCGGGCGATCAGGGAAATGATGATGCATAAAATAGCTGCGGCAAGTCCTAACCTAAGATCTAAAAAGCACAGGAAAATAACGGTGACACACTGAGAAAAAATGAAACTCATCATGTCCGCCAAAACAGACATTGAATTTTCTTCAATAAAAAGCATATCCGTAGAGATCACCGAACTGATTTTCCCCAGATTTCCCTCTGTAAAATAACCCATCGGCATTTTTCGCAGATGCTTCCCCAGATCCATTCTCATATCAGCAAACAGTTGATAGCCAGCCGTAGATTGGAGCCGGTCGGATACCAGCTGAAACACGATCATCAACAGAAGGCAAACTCCCATTCCCACACCAAGCCACAGGGAAAATTCCGCATCCATCGATCCTTGATAAAACGCACTCAAAGCAAGGAACGACAGCATGATTGGAGAAATCTTCAGCATTGCTTTCAAAAACGAAAAGAGAAATGCAATCTGAATCCGCTTCTTGTATTTCCCGGAGATCTTCAATATCCGTTTCATCAACTGAATCATGCGCGTTCACCTCCCATATGCGCAGCCTCTACACCCCAAGCAACACTTTCCTCTGCTGCTTTCCAAAGTTTTTGATATTTTTCACAGTCTTGCAGCAATTCCTTGTGCGTACCGACCGCCAATAGATTGCCACTGTCCAAAACGCAAATTTGATCTGCCCCAATGATCGAAGGCAGCCGGTGCGCAATCACAATGACGGTCTTATTCCGGATCACCTCAGAAATTGCCTCATTCATACGCTCCTCGTTTTCCGGGTCCATAAAAGCGGTCGCTTCATCCAGCACAACAATGGGAGCGTTTTTCAGGATGGCTCTCGCCAGAGAAATTCGCTGCCGTTCGCCCCCAGAAAGCTGCTTGCCTCCATCTCCAGCCATCGTGTGGATGCCATGGGGCAAGCGTTTCAGGAATTCCCCGCACTGGGCTTTTTCAGCCGCTGCCATGACCTGCTCATCGGTTGCCGACAGATCGCCCAGTCGAATATTCTCCAAAAGACTGGTGTTGAACAAAAACTGTTCCTGTGACACATAGGAGATCTGGCGATTCAGTGCCTCCAGACTCATATCCCGAATGTCCTGTCCTCCCAGTCGGATGCTCCCATCCGTAATATCGTAAAAATGCACCAGAAGCTTTGCAAGGGTAGATTTTCCGCTGCCGGACTCACCTACCAGAGCGGTCATCCCTCCCTGCGGAATATCCAATGTTATCCCATGGAGCACTTCCTTTTCCTCATAAGAAAAATGCACATGATCAAACTGGATGTGATGATCTCCACCCTGAAAATCCGTCTCCTTCTGCTGGAGCGGAGTGCCTTCCATTGCTTTTTCCAATTCTTCGATCTTATAATTGATCTGCGGCAGAGTCGAGGCAAAACTCAATGCCCGGAGCAGCGGGGCACCAATCCCAAATGACATGCACAACACAAGGGCCAGATCCGGGAGAGTGGACAGCCCGGACAGCACAAAATAAGCACCAAACGGGAGGGTAACCAGAGCCACTGTCGGAATAATGCTGTTATAAAGTGCCATCCACGGCCAACAGCTCCGAAACCAGTCTAACGTGAAATCCCGATAACTGATGATATCATGCTCCAACCGTTTATAGCTATCACCGGAGCGGTTAAAAACCTTGACCACTTCCATGCCATTGATATACTCGATGATGGTGTTGTTCATTTTTTGTCCTGCCCCATAGTAGGCATCCATCTTGCTCATGCCGGACCGAAACATCATGCCCATGGAAAGGACGCCCAGCGGAAGGGACGCCAGAGAGAGCAGTGCCAGCTTCCAATCCACAAAAAACATAGCAATGTAAATCAGAAGTGGGATGACCAAATTGGCAAACCCCTCGGGCAGAGCATGCGCCAATAAAAGTTCAATGGTTTCGATGTCATCTGTAAACAGCTTTTTGACAGCGCCGACACCCTTCCCTTGAATGATACCAAGAGGCTGCTGCTCCAGCTTACCCTGCAAGGAGATCCGCAGATTTTTGAGCGTATGATAGGCGGCATTATGGGAAAGATCCAACCCTTTTATGTATAATACCGCATACAAAACCGCAAATAATGCAATTGCCGCCAGCCGCCATATCACATAGTTAAAGGTCATCACTTCTTTGAGCAACAGAGGTTTGAGCAGCTGATAGATAAACAGATAGGGAATGACGCTGCAAATGGTGCCCAGCAGCATGAGCAATGCGGCCATGTAGGTCAGTCGGCGTTTTTCGCCGGCATATTCCAATACTTTTTTGAACATAGATTCCTCCTTTTCTTTGGTTAGCATAAGCTAACTCGCAGGTTTTGATTTGCCTCCCGCCCAGAAACAGGGGGAGGCAGATATTAAGACTTTGTCTTGAAGCCCATGGCTCGATGCCAATCAAACAAGCGGCATATGATCCGACAGTGTTCCAAAATATCTTTTCGGTCAAAATGATGGATGAACGGTTCGTAGATGGTAGTCCAAAATGAAGATAAAAGGACGTGAAGCTCATTTCTGGTGATCGAGTTGTCTGCAAGCCCTCTCTTTTGGGCTTCCTCAAAAAAAGAAGCTGTGTATTGGGTCATTTTGTCCACCCAGTCATGCTCAAAATTGGACCATTTCGTTCCCTCGGAGCTGCAAAGCAGCAGCATGAACCCGTCGTATCGCTGATACAGAAAATCGAACCAATCCATCATAACAGCTTCGTCCATATCCCACGCCTTGGATAGATCCTCATCTGAAACGCTTGTCAGATCCACATCGCCTCTTTTCTCGGCTTCTGCATATAACTCTCGTACTGTATCCTCTACCAAAGCATCAAACAGCTCCTCCTTGCTCTTGAAACGATTATAGATCGCTCCAGTAGTAATTCCAGCGTCCTTGCTGATTTCCTTTAAGGAAGATGCCTGAAAGCCATACTGCAAAAAATGCCTTTTCGCACTCTGCATGAGCCGAGGGTCAATGCTGCGATCCGCTGTGGCCAATGTATCACCCCTTTCTCTTGATTGATAATTAGATTATTGATAATGCGATTATTATACTGAGTAAGATTCATTTTGTCAAGTCCTTGGATCAAAAACAGGAGCTGTGTGCAGTTCACAATCCTGTACCTCGGCTCATATTTCTTTCAGTTTTGGATGATCTTTGTAGTTTTGAGTTATTCATGCGTATAGTCACTCTTCTTCATCTTCAGCATATTCAAGAATATCTCCTGGCTGGCAGTTCAGAGCCTTACAAATAGCATCTAATGTACTAAAACGAATTGCCCTGACTTTACCTGTTTTTAGATATGAAAGATTGACATTAGAAATGCCGACTTGTGCTGCAAGATCATTCAGCCGCATTTTTCGGTCTGCCAGCACTCTGTCTAATCTAATAACAATCATAGTGTATGATCGACCTCGTCTTGCAAATGTATTCCATAGTGAATGATATATGCGGCTACAATAAAGGCAACACTAGGTACAACAGAGTTAAACATATCTTGTCCTGTCGATAGCGTGATCCTGCTACTGGAAATCAAATTGGTCAAACCGCAGATCAGTAGCTTGATAAAAGGGACAAATAAACCTACAGAGAATTGTAGGACTCCATAGCATAGCAAATAGTGAGCATTGGATCCTGCAAATATTTCACCTTTATGGACATTTGAAAACACCCTGCTCAATGCCCAATAAGCAAAGATTAGAGGAACCACCTGTAATGCATACATAAGGGAAATCCCCACCTGCGTAAGAAGATCGATCTCATCCTCCTCGTTAGTCCACACATGAATATCATCACCAGAGTGTACTGTGAGACTACGGGAATGGGGAGCATGGCTTTCCTCAGAATAGATTGCTCGCTCGTAAGTACCAGTTTGAGAGTGGAGGAAAAATGTTTGACGGCCCATGCAACTCAGTATCAGGCACAAAGCCATAAATAGCATGACGACATAACACATATACTGCATAAATTGAGCGGCAGATTTCGCGAAGGATTCTTTTAGGAGTTTCTGAATCAATTTCATATTTATCACCTCACCATCATTATACATATCTATTTTCGAATATCAATATATTTTTAATCTTTAACATTAAAAATATAAAATATAATTATAAATTGTTGCCGACCTAAAATCACAAGCACCAATTCCCTGTATTACGGACGTCGATCCACATCTTGTTAAGTGCTTGACAAACTGGAGTTTTTCTGCTAGGCTATATATAAAAGCCACAAACACCGCGGTCTGCCGTTCTAAGTAAACGACACAAACGGTATTTATGACTTCAAAAAGAAGGATTATTTGACCGCAACAGCTTATTAAGGCTTGTTGCGTTTTTTTATATCATTAGCCAGAAAGGAAAGGTAATGCCAAAGGTTTAGTTATCAGTACGCAAAACACTCGTTTACTACTCTTTTGACAAGTACATATTCTCCATGTTTTATAGAGGGAAACATAGGAACATATGCGAAAATTATATAAAAAAGCCAGCAACGTTTATAAATAATTGCTGACAGAAGGAGAAATAATGAAACTCAAAGCTCTCACTATCATTTCAACTTTCGTTTTAGTTGTTGCGGGGATTTCCACTTCAGTTACATCTCAAATGATAGCAAAGGGCATCTCTGACAACACACTATACAGCAAAGTTCATGCAATTTTAATAGTTTTAGGGGTTCTAATACTCATTGCTCTTATTTGTCTTGCGAGTAGAGCTATCATACCATTACAAAACTATTTGAACGAAAGTAGATAGAAAGGGAGCCAGTTTCTTCTGGCTCCCTTTCATTGTGAAATAACGGTGGTGCTGAGAGTTCTTCTCTTTATTTTATGTTCTACTTCTTGATACACCTTTATAAGCCAAATTCATGTATATCGAGCCACACAACGGATAAGTCAAAAAGAACTTGCTGCTTTAGTTGGTGTATCAAGGCAGACCATAGTTCAGATTGAGCAAAATCGTGGCAATCCGCCTATATTGCTGACTTATAGCATTGCAAAAATCTTTGATGTAACGATTGATGATTTGTTCGATTTTAAGGAAAATTAAAATCTGCCGGACGACGGCAAAAGAAAAAAGCCGTCGTTCAGCAGACATATTGACACGCCCGCTTTGATTTTTAGAGCCGCCGTTTCTTTCTGCTCAGACACAGAAACTTTCGACGACCCAATACCATGCAGGATGGCACGGCGGTAAAGGAGGATACCGCCGTGTCTGTCTTACAATATATCCATATTCACGATTTACACCAGTCAAAAAAAGATTTACCCCCCAGTCGGGGTCATTTGCCCATAAATATGAACTATATCATGTAAGCACATGGTATAGTATTCATCACTGCGCCCAGCTGGATCATGTCCAGCTGGGCGCTTTCTGCTTATTGAATAAGTTTTCCGTTGGTTGTCGTTCTCCACCTCTCACTCTATTTCAATTCGCCCATCAACCTACGAACTGAAATGGAGGTCTATATGAACGAGATCAATCTGCGGGAACTGTATCCCCATACTTATAAAACCGATACCTATGTGGAAGTCTCTGATGATGTACTGGAAGTCATCAAAGCCCATGAACGGGCCGAAGCTGCCCGTGAGCGGAAGATGTACCGCTATAAGGCACACTACTCTCTGGATCGTGGTGACGGGATTGAGCACGATGCTCTGTACCAGCCGCCAACGCCGGAGGAGATCGTTTTGGAGCAAGTTGTCCGAGAGGAGTTGTATGCTGCCGTTATGGCGCTACCAGAAAAGCAAGCAAAGAGGATCTATGCTCATTTCTATCTTGGCATGAGCAAAGCTGCGATTGCTCGACAGGAAGGCGTCGCTGAGAATGCTGTTCGGGAAAGCATTAACCGTGGCTTAAAGTATCTCGCTTGCCAGATGGAAAAATACAGATAAGAGCTGGTGAAACACAGGGTCTGTCGCAGAATTCGCATTCTGCGACAGACCCTTGCACAGTTTACATTAAACCGTCTCAATCAATAATCTCATAAACAGAATATTTTTGTAAGAGTTTGCAAATTTGTCTGCCTTTGTTGTACTCAACGCCGTACTATTTAATTCACTCTGTGAAAGTGACGGGTACACCCATTTCATAGCTGCCCCAGCATATCTACGAACACGATAGCATAATCCATTGTGACAAATCAATCGGTAAATTGCTCAATGGATTCAACGGCTACATCAAGAGAATTGTCTGTATGAATAGCATTAGTCGTGTCAGTGGAATACCCAAAAAGTGAGTATTTATTGTTTGAGTGTAACACGCCATTTCTAACTTCAATTATTCCCTGAGCAGGATTGACTGGTGAATATGGGGAATTTTCATATTCACACAAGAACATAAGTTGTTCTGTATTCTTCATAAGATAGCCGTCCATTTCGTGAAGTGTTGCCTCTGGCTTATTACGGTAATCGCCCAGTTGCTTAATAATTATCACATCCCCAATGTTTAGATTGCCTTTTATTACCCTTAGCACTCTAATCGTTGATAAAGTATAAGGTGTCGCTTCTTTATCTGACTTATTTGGTGTTCTATCTACCATAAGATTTTTAACTTCTCTGGCTTTAGTAACTTCACCAACAATGATAACATCAGCGGCATCCGTTATGCTCTCAACGTCAGGATAATATGGATAATCCCCATGAAACATGGGCTTCGGTAGTAAACCTATGCGAAGCAACACAGTTAGTGTAATTGAAAGGGCTACTACTCCAAGAATTGAAATCACTCTCTTGTTTTTTTTAGTCATAAATAGCACCTCCCTTAATCTGCGTATGTGGCATTCACACCCGCAATGTCGTCACTTGTAGGCCAAGTCAAGTAGTTCCTATTTCTGTCGTAATTCATAATTGATGCATTGCCAGATGATGGATTATCATCTAAGCAAAAAGCATGTCCAAGTTCGTGAACTAACACACTGCTCCGAAATGTATCGGACTCGCTTACTAAAGTGCTCCTGTTTAATTCAATCTTAAACTTTCTTGCACGTCCCCAAAAAACATATTGTCTGGATTGTGGAGTATACATTCCATACCAAGTGTCATCCCACTGTCCACTGATAATGTAGCTATGACCAGAACCTGGAACCTGAGTAATCTTAACGGGAGTATCAGTACTATTCCACGCATCTACACAATCACGGAATATGCCATAACTTAGCCGATTCTCAACTTCTACCGCCGGATTAAGCAAGCCACCATCGTAGTAGATATATTGAGCTGCAAAGGCCACAGTAGTGAGCATGGATGTAAGCAACACACACAATAACATGGGGATAATTATTTTAGATAACTTGCGTCTCATGTATTTACCTCCTGTTAATTAAAGTTGTTTAAGTGTATGTTTCAAAAAACTCACAAGCAGGCTACCAACAGCCCAGCTTATACGCCAACGGAAACGATTTTAATGCACCTTCTCCACAATCGGGAGCCGCACCAATTTTAAGCTATTTGTATTAAATCATTGGAATCACCTTTCCTTTTTGACTGTTAATATAAAAAGACCGCAACAAGCTTAATGCTGTTGCGGTCAAATAATCCTTCTTTTTGAAGTCATAAATACCGTTTGTGTCGTTTACTTAGAACGGCAGACCGCGGTGTTTGTGGCTCTCTTTTTTATAGGATAACAGAGAAGTCTAAAACTGTCAAGTTATTAACAAAAAACCATGACGGCCAAATTGTTTTTGCGTTTATTTTCCAAAACTGCCCCTCTCTAGCCGTAGTAATGACAGATAGAAAAAGTTGAAAAAAGATTGCTGCTTTCTTTGACAAAACGCTAATGGTTAATAAAGAAGCACTAATTTATCGCTTTTTACGGAATAAGCAGCTACAAAATGTACCGGTAAATCAAATGCCCAACCATAACTGGTAGATTCTTTGAGTCCAATAAAAAGCACAGTCAAAAGGCAGTGATCAAGCATTACAGACAGCTGAACGGGTGGCATCTGCTCTACTATCTTATATTTGCAGGATATAAAAAATAGAAAAAAGAAACTAGAAAAGATCCTTTTGCTCTTTTTGTATATCGCTGATATCTAATTGCAGCTGAACCTGCGTCCCTTGATCGGTAGAGTGAATATGCAAGGCTGTATTTTCTCCAAAAAAAAGTTTGATTCGCTGTTCAATATTTTTCAGTCCTACTCCGCCCGAAGCGCCTTTGATAGTATTAAAACTGTTTGCGGCATCAAATCCAACGCCATTATCCGAAACAGTCAGGATCAAAAAAGGATCTCTCATCTCTGCTTTAATATCGATCTGTCCATCAGCATCCATAGGCTTGATGCCATGATAGATTGCGTTTTCTACAATCGGCTGAAGGATGATTTTCGGTACAGGATATGCCAAAACATTTTCATCAATGCTGAAAGAATAGTCAAATTTACTTCCATACCGTTCTTTTTGAATCAATAGATATTGTTTGACATGATCGATTTCGTCCTGCAGACTTACCACCGATTTTCCCCCATTGAGGGAAAGTCTAAAAAATGCGGCAAGGGATTTTGTGAGAGAAATAATTTTTTCATTGTCACGAAACTCTGCCAGCCATACAATAGTATCCAATGTATTATATAAAAAATGAGGATTGATCTGGCTGGTCAAGGCATCAAACTCAGCATTCCGCAATGCCTCCTGCTTTTGTTC
>RCNH01000473.1_pt1 | contig 16455 bp, 17 predicted proteins | sample 2041161 | NCBI WGS metagenome assembly RCNH01 (sample SAMN09708215, study PRJNA481090) | Feces metagenome, whole genome shotgun sequencing project. | biome: feces | host: Leptonychotes weddellii | place: Antarctica: Sion Island | collected 2010-03-01 | reverse complement strand
AAATAGAACCTAAAATTTAAAATAATTTTTTCAATTCCCTTGTAATCTTAAAAAAATGTGTTAGACTTGTATCGTTGGAAATCCCTAAAAGCCTTGATTTACAGGCTTGTATATTGAATAAGAAAGGAATTGTTTTATGAAAACCAAACGAGAAAATATCCGAAATATAGCAATCATCGCTCATGTTGACCATGGTAAGACCACCCTGGTAGACCAGCTTCTTCATCAAAGCGGTGTATTCCGTGCTAATCAGGAAGTTCAGGATCGTATTATGGACTCCGGAGATATTGAACGTGAACGTGGTATCACCATTCTTTCCAAAAATACAGCTGTTTACTATAAAGATACAAAAATCAATATCATTGACACACCAGGCCATGCTGATTTTGGTGGAGAAGTTGAACGAGTTCTGAAAATGGTAGACGGTGTTGTCCTTGTTGTAGATGCATTCGAGGGCGCTATGCCACAGACAAAATTCGTTCTTAAAAAAGCACTGGAATTGGATCTTCATGTTATTGTATGTATCAATAAAATTGACCGTCCAGAAGCACGTCCAAATGAAGTTATTGATGAAGTGTTAGAACTTCTCATGGATCTGGATGCTTCTGATGAGCAGTTAGACTGTCCATTCCTCTATGCTTCTGCAAAAGCCGGACATGCCGTTCTTGATTTAAATGACACTCCGGAAAGCATGGAACCATTATTTGAAACCATCTTAAAATACATCCCAGCTCCAGAAGGTGATCCAGACGAAGGTACTCAGGTTCTGATCAGCACCATCGACTATAATGAATATGTGGGACGTATCGGTGTAGGTAAAGTAGAAAACGGAAGCATCCGTGTAAATCAGGAAGTTATGCTTACCAACCATCATGATCCTTCCAAAAAGAAAAAAGTTAAAATCAGTAAACTGTACGAATTTGACGGTTTACAGAAAGTAGAAGTTCAGGAAGCCCAAATTGGTTCTATCGTAGCCATTTCAGGTATTGCAGATATTCATATTGGAGATACTCTTTGTGATCCTGCAAACCCAAGACCAATTCCTTTCCAGAAAATTTCCGAACCTACCATTGCTATGCATTTTATGGTAAATGACAGCCCATTGGCAGGACAGGAAGGAAAATACGTTACTTCCCGCCATTTGGGAGAACGTCTGATGCGTGAATTAAACACAGATGTCAGCCTTCGTGTAGAAGAAACAGAATCTCCTGACTGCTTCAAAGTATCTGGTCGTGGTGAACTTCATTTATCTGTATTGATTGAAAATATGCGCCGTGAAGGTTATGAGTTCGCAGTAAGTAAAGCAGAAGTTATCTATAAAGAAGACGAACGTGGCAAACTTCTTGAACCTATGGAACTGGCTTATATTGATGTTCCTGAAGAATTCTCTGGTACAGTTATCCAGAAAATCAGTGAACGTAAAGGAAATCTTCAGGGAATGAGCCTTGCAAGTGATGGTTCCACACGCTTGGAATTCCAAGTTCCAGCTCGTGGCCTTATCGGTTTCCGCGGTGAGTTTATGACTTCCACAAAAGGAACTGGTATCATCAATACGATTTTTGATGAATACGCACCATACAAGGGAGATATCCAGTATCGTAAACAGGGTTCTCTGATTGCATTTGAGCCTGGTGAATCTGTTACTTATGGTCTGTTTGCTGCTCAGGAACGTGGTACACTCTTTATTGGACCTGGTGAAAAAGTATATGCAGGTATGGTTATTGGACAAAACGGTAAAGCAGAAGATATTGAGTTAAATGTATGTAAAACAAAACATCTGACCAACACACGTTCTTCCGCTGCTGATGATGCACTGAAACTTACACCACCTAAAGTTCTTAGTTTGGAACAGGCTTTAGATTTTATCGACAAAGACGAATTGCTTGAAGTTACTCCTTCTAGTCTTCGTATCCGTAAAAAGATTCTGGATTCCCGTCTTCGTAAACGTGAAAACCTTAAAAATTCATAATTCACAAAAAGGGCTGCTTTCGCAGCTCTTTTATATTGAAAACAGCTTCCTGCCGGAAGCTGTTTTCATACGTTACAATTTAAGGATGTGATACACTTTTTGCATTTTTATGGAGGTTGCAAAAAGTATTGACATTACTTACAATTAACATAATACCCCGGCAGGAAGCTTTCCACAAGCTACCCCCGGGGATATTTCTTTTTCATTATTTTTTCCTTTGTTTTCTGCCCCTTTTATAAGCTCTAAGTATATCTTTATCCCCATCCGGGGGATTTCTCTATTTCTGACAGATTTCCTGATCAACCATAGATAACAAAATCTCTTTTTCGTTCATCTTGGGATTTTCCAGAACTACATGTAAAAGATCATTGAGAATCTGACCCATAGAGGGTCCTGGACAACAGCCACTTTCTATCAGATCACGGCCTGTAACTGCCAGAGTTTTTAGAGATACGCAATCTTTATCTTCCAGAATTTTCTGGTAGATGTTTTTTACTTGCTCTAATTTTGCAAGTTTTTCTTTTTGTTGTTCTTTTTCTCCAGAAAGAATATCTCCCCTTTGCACCTGTAAAAGCAAAGGAAACAGATCTTCTCCTACCTGATATATTTTTCGACGCAGTGCTGGGGCATCCGGCTCTAAAGAACACCTGTGCCACAAAACCAGTTTTGTTACCTGACGAATGGTATCATTGTCAAATTTTAACCGTCTTAAGATTTTTCTGGAAATCTCCGCTCCTGTCTCATCCAATTCCTGATCCTGACTTTCTTCCATCCCCATGTAATGGAATAACATAGTCAATCTAAGAACTTTTTCATTTTTTACCTGTCCCAAAGAAAAAATAGAACGATTACCCCATGATTTTTTACAAGGTTCTTCCATCATACGATCAAATTCAGGCATAACAACACCTGTGATTCCCGTTTCATAAGCCAGTTTCCATAAATCCGGCCTGTCGGATACAAGTAATTTTACAGTTTCGACCTGTATTCTCTCACTACTGATCTTAGAAAGATTGGATACCAATTCTACAATTCCCTGTCTTGTATTCTCTTCTATAGAGAATCCCAATTGTGCTGCAAATCGTACTGCTCGCAGCATACGCAAAGCATCTTCTCCAAACCTTTGTAAAGGATCACCTACGCAACGGATAATCCGATTCTTCAGATCATCAATTCCTCCGAACTGATCCACCAGACCAGTTTCTTCACTATACGCCATAGCATTAATAGTAAAATCTCTTCGTTTCAAATCTTCTGTAAGACTGGATGTAAAGGATACTTCTTTTGGATGACGGCCATCTTCATATTCTCCATCTACCCGATAAGTTGTTACCTCATATCCACATTTTCCTATCATAACAGTTACTGTTCCATGAATCAGACCCGTATCCACTGTTCTTGGAAACAACTCTTTTACCTGATAAGGCGTTGCAGAAGTTGTAATATCCCAATCATCCGGTTTTCTCCCTAAAATAGAATCACGGATACAGCCACCTACTGCGTAGGCTTCGTATCCATGATCATGGAGCACATCAAGAATCCGGCTGACATCTGTCGGCATGTTTATCTTCATAGGGTGCTCTCCTTCTTTTATTTCTCACTGTCTTTTAGTATGCTCTTCCCCAGTAAACCATTTTTTTCGCTGGTTTTCCACAGCATACACAAGTACCTGCAATTTCTTCCTGTGCAAAAGGAATACAACGGGATGTAGCTCCTGTGTCCTCTTTAATTTTATCTTCACATTCTTTGCATCCACACCACATAGCTTTTACAAAACCAGGTTTTTCATTAATGGTTTCTACAAACTCATCATAATTTTCTGCACTGTAAGTATGTGCATCTCTATGTGCTTTTGCAGTCTCAAACATATCATGCTGAATAGTCTCCAGGATTTCTGGTACTTTTACTGTCAGTTCATCCAGACTTACTACGATCTTTTCTCTCGTATCTCTACGAACTACAACGGCCTGATTCTTCTCAATATCCTTAGGACCACATTCAATACGAACTGGAATCCCTCTCATTTCCTGTTCAGAGAATTTAAATCCTGGACTCTTATCACTTCCATCCAGTTTTGCACGAACTCCTGCTTTTATCAGTGCTTCCTGAATTTCTTCTGCTTTTTCCATAACCCCTGCTTTTTTCTGCTGGATTGGAATAATCATTGCCTGAACTGGTGCAATTCTTGGTGGCAGTTTCAGTCCACTGTCATCTCCGTGAACCATAATAATAGCACCAATCAGACGTGTTGTCATACCCCAGGATGTCTGATATACATATTTTAAAGTATTATCTTTATCTGTATACTGGATTCCAAATGCCTTTGCAAATCCGTCACCAAAGTTATGGCTTGTTCCAGACTGTAATGCTTTTCCATCATGCATTAAAGCTTCAATAGTATAAGTGGCCTCTGCTCCCGCAAATTTTTCCTTATCTGTCTTTCTTCCTCTGATTACCGGCATAGCAAGTACCTGCTCACAGAAATCTGCATACAGATTTAACATCTGAATTGTTCTTTCCTCTGCTTCTTCTGCTGTTGCATGTGCCGTATGTCCTTCCTGCCATAAGAATTCTCTGGAACGAAGGAAAGGACGTGTTGTTTTCTCCCAACGTACTACTGAACACCACTGGTTATATAATTTTGGCAAATCTCTGTGAGACTGAATATCTTTAGAATAAAGATCACAGAATAATGTTTCTGAAGTTGGTCTTACACAAAGACGTTCCTGAAGAGGTTCCAGACCTCCATGAGTTACCCATGCTACTTCTGGTGCAAATCCTTCCACATGATCTTTTTCTTTTTCCAGAAGACTTTCTGGAATAAACATAGGCAGATATACATTCTCTACCCCTGTTTCCTTAAATCTCTTATCCAATTCTTTTTGAATATTTTCCCAAATTGCATATCCTGCAGGCTTAATTACCATACATCCTTTTACACTGGTATAATCTACCAGATCTGCTTTTCGTACCACATCTGTATACCACTGTGCAAAATCCACTTCCATAGATGTAATGGCTTCTACCAGTTTCTTATTGTTTGCCATGATGTTTTCCTCCTGTTCTCCTGTTCGTTTTCTTTCACGGAGGTTTTTCATAAAAAAAAGACACTCAACCCCCATCTACTAGGGACCGATGTCTTCTACCCGGCGGTACCACCCTTATTAGCAGCCCTTTCTCCTGATAATCCGGACTACTCACTTCCTTTGCTTTTTTAACGTCAAAGCTCACGTCCTGCTCCTCACAGGCAACTCCAAGGCTGGTTCTGCACTTTCCCACAAAAGCCTTTCACCATACAGCTTTCTCTCTTTAGAGTTCCAGTCACATACTATTCCTTTTCTCCGTCATTTTACTTTTAATCATTTTATTGGAATTTTCTGTTTTTGTCAAGAGCTTCTGCCGGATTTTCTCCGGCATCTCTTAACATGATCTTACAGTTGTATTTCTATTCTTCTTCCTGTTTTGTTATACTGATAATAACGAACACCAGCTGCATCCAACATTCTTTTAGAAGCTTTTACTGCTGGAGTTTCTGCATATTTATCACATTCATAAATCACAGTCTTAATTCCTGATTGAATAATTGCTTTGGCACATTCATTACATGGAAACAACGATACGTATAATTTGGCTCCCTCCAGAGAACCTCCACGATAATTTAAAATTGCATTCAATTCACTGTGTGTTACATAAAAGTATTTCGTATTCAGTTCCTTTCCTTCTCTGGCCCATGGAAATTCATTATCGGAACACCCCTTAGGAAACCCATTGTATCCCATAGATAAAATTTTATTATCTTCACTTACAATACATGCTCCTACCTGAGAGTTAGGATCTTTGGAACGCATACCTGACAGCTTTGCTACACCCATAAAATATTCATCCCATGTAATATAGTCTGTTCTTTTATCGCTCATGTGTATCTTCCTTTTAAAAATCAGGCTGCTCTCAAGCAGCCTGTATCTGTTTCTTATTTTGTTCCAAAAATACGGTCGCCCGCATCTCCAAGCCCTGGTACAATATATCCATGTTCGTTTAATTTTTCGTCCAGTGCTCCAATATAAAGATCTACATCTGGATGTGCTTCCTGCATTCGTTTCACACCTTCCGGAGCAGCAATGATACACATAAAACGAATATTTCGTACTCCTTTTTCTTTCAGCATCTGAATGGCTGCCTCTGCTGAACCACCGGTAGCAAGCATAGGATCTACCACAAAAATATCTCTTTCTGAACAATCTGCTGGCAATTTACAATAATACTCTATCGGTTTTAACGTCTCCGGATCACGATATAATCCAATATGACCAATCTTTGCCGCTGGAATCATTGCCAACATACCTTCTACCATACCCAGTCCTGCACGCAGAATCGGTACCACTGCCAGTTTTTTTCCGGCAAGCTCTTTTGCTACCGTATTTGTAATTGGTGTCTGAATTTCCACATCACTCAATTTCAGATCTCTGGTAGCCTCATAACACATGAGCATTGCAATTTCGCTTATCATCTCACGAAATTCCTTTGAACTTGTCTCCTGTTTACGAATAATTCCAATTTTATGCTGGATCAATGGGTGATCCATAACGATTGCTTTTGACATTTGTACCCCTTTCTATTTCTGTAAAAGAAAAACATATTCTCTTTCTTATATGTATTTTTACAAAATCTACTGTTCTTTATTCTTCGATCTGTGCAATTCTGCGAATATGACGTTCATCATTAGAAAATGGTGTAGAGAGAAAAGTTTCTACAATCTTTAACGCAAGACCAGGACCTACTACACGACCTCCCATAGCCAGTACATTGGCATCGTTATGTTCTCTTGTAGCCTGTGCACAGAAACAGTCTGTACACAAAGCTGCACGAATTCCAGGAATCTTATTCGCCGCAATAGAAATTCCAATTCCTGTTCCACAGATCAGGATTCCTTTTTCGCACTCTCCATTTACAATAGCATGTCCTACTTTTTTTGCATATACCGGATAATCTACAGACCCTGTTCCGTCACATCCAAAATCTTTGTATTCAATGCCTTTCTCATCTAAATACTCTTCCACTACTTTCTTTAACTCATATCCACCATGATCACAACCAATTGCTATCATAAAAGTTCCTCCTCTTCATTTAATCTTACCACCAACCTGCGCATTAATAACTCCAGTTCTGTATAGAACTCACTATACACAGATAAAGGTTGTCCATATAAAGCCGGTATATCACCGGATTCACCCACATACTCCTTTAAAGTAAATACATGAGCTGCATTTTCGTAATTCTCCCAAATCTGAGATTTCTGTTTGTCTTCCATTGTCAGGATCAATACATCTGTATTGATATCCTTTTGTTCTAATTGTACTGCTATATGAACTGGCTTAGGGTATCCATTTTTTTCCAATACAGCCTCCGCTTTCTGGGTAAGTGGTTCTGGAAAAAGTACTACCAGTCCTCTGGATTCTATATCTAACGGGTTTGTAAGAAATTTTCTTTTTAGAATTAATTCTGCCATAGGCGCTCTGCAATTATCATCGGTATCCACAAAAATAAGTTTTTTATACTTAATTACCATATAAATTTACACCTTTATTACCTGATGGCCTGCCGCCTTATTTAATCGATTCATAATCGCCATTCCCATGAATGGTGTATCAAATGATTCCGAATATATAAATTCTACCCCAATTTCATCAAATTCCCGTAAAATCCCAAAAAGATTCTGTCCGATGGTTTCCTCTTTCAATCTGGTTCCAACACTTTTTACGATGCCTTCTGAATAATCAGAGAGATTTTCCTCTGTCGTGATAATACCTACCCGAAAGCCTTCTGCAAGTTTTGTCTTTGTTAACTCTCGAATCTTTCTTTTTACAGCTTCCGGATTACCTTCCACAATGGTAAGATCTCCTACTGGTGCGTAATGACGGTATTTCATTCCTGGTGCTTTTGGGTGAATCCCGCTATCTGGTGCAATCAGGCCTTTATCTATTTTTACCGTTCCTATTGCATTTTCTAACATATCCTGATTGATATATCCTGGTCGCAGGATTACAGGTACTTCCTCTGTAAAATCCACAATCGTAGATTCCAGACCGATTCCTACCGGACCACCATCCAGGATCATATCGATTCTGCCTGTCAGATCTTCCTCAACATGGGAAGAACAGGTGGGACTTGGACGTCCGGAAAGATTGGCACTTGGTGCTGCTATATAGCCCCCTCCTTCACGGATCAATGCCAGCGCCAGAGGATGGTTTGGCATGCGTACTGCTACCGTATCCAATCCTCCCGTGGTTCCATATGGGACTTCTTTACTCTTAGGAAAAATCATAGTTAATGGACCTGGCCAGAATGTCTGGGCCAGTTTTTTCGCTTTTTCTGGTACTTCGGTAACTATTTTATCCAAATCTTCTATTTTCGCAATATGTACAATCAATGGATTGTCGGAAGGTCTTCCTTTTGCTGCATAAATTTTTTCTGCTGCTTTTTCATCCAGTGCATCTCCCCCCAGACCATATACAGTCTCTGTTGGGAATGCCACCAGTCCACCAGATTTTATAATTTTTCCGGCTTCTTTTACAGCTTCCGAATCTATCTTCTCTTTATTCATTCGGATTACTTTTGTTTCCATTTTCTCACCTTTTCCTTTTTACCCTACTATTTCCAGTATACTAAAGTACACACGGTAGGGCAAGAAATTTTTTATTAATCTTTATTTTCTTTCTCTTTCAGATAGATTAATGTCCCTTTGCAAATGGTTTTTGCTACTTTTTCTTGATACTCTTCCTTGGAGAGCAAGGCTGATTCCTGAGAATTACTTAAAAACCCACACTCCACAATAACCAGAGGAGCTGCTGTTTTCTTCAACATATAATAGCTGGTATTTTCTTTTGCTTTTCTATGATTTTCCTTATCCAATTCCTCTACCAGAGTATTCTGTAAGATTTCAGCCAGCTTTTTTCCTTCTGTAGAACTGCTAAAATAGAATACCTGTGCCCCTTTAATGGCTTCCTGTGGATAACTGTTCTGATGAATGCTGATTGCACATACTGGTTTTGTTTCATCAATCAGTTCACACCGTTTCTTTAAGTCCTGTACTTTTTGATTTCCGTTTTCCGAAGTTCCCAGACTTTTATCTGATTGCCTTGTCATAACCACCCGAATTCCCGATTCTTCCAATTCATCTTTTAACAACAATGCTATTTTCAGATTAATATCTTTTTCCTGTTCTTTATGTATTCCAATTTTCCCCGGATCACTTCCTCCATGCCCTGCATCCACAACAACCACTGGTGCGTTTTCATCTATTTTTTCTTTTGTCAGTTCCTGCCTGGAAAAAACCATAGCAGCTCCTTCTCGTGCAAGGAAAAATACTCCTACCAGTAAAAATACTGTCATACTTAATTCTAAAAATTTCTTTTTCACATGATGCTCCCGGAAATTCATTACTTCAATATATGCTCACAGATTCCCAAAAAGAAGAAATGACTTTACAAGTTTCTAAATAATCTTGTCTATTCTAGAAACATAAAAAAACTGGAAACAAAATCTTTATTCTCTGTTCCAGTTCTTCTCCTGTTATATTATGTTTTGTCCTTTCGAAAGCATGTTTTTTATTCTTTCAATTGCATAAAGGGGTATACTGTTTTTACAGCACCCCTTTATACAATGCCTTCTCACATTTTGTGATGAATCTTAAAATTATAAAATGCTCCAAGCATTCCTGCATTATTTTTATGTTCTGCAAAACACAGCGCTGTCTTTTCAGAAATAACAGGAATCAAATATTTATTGATTGCAGATTTTATTTTATGGTACAAATATTCTTTTTGTTCCATGATTCCTCCACCCAGAATCACTACTTCCGGGTTTACTACATAGCAGATATTGGCAATTCCTTTTCCTAAAATATCGGCCATTTCATCTATTGCCTGCTCACAAATCCTATCTCCCTGTTTCGCCTGTTCAAAGACCATTTTGCCGTTCATACTTCCAGGTTGCAATCCTTTCCGTTTCTCCACTTTTTGAACCAGCACTTTACTTGCCCCTGTATCTTGATATGCTTCTCCATCTATTAACATATATCCAACTTCACAGGCACTATTACTGAAACCATGAAAAACTTCTTTATTCAGTATCAGGCAACCTCCAATACCGGTACCTACTGTCAGGCACAGACAACTGTTTGCATTTTTTCCTGCACCACTTATGCTTTCTGCCAGTCCTGCACAATTCACATCGTTTTCCACTTCGCATGGTATATGAAATTCTGTTTCCATAATTTCTTTTAAATTCGTTCCTGCATAATCTGGAATCAATGATGAAGAATAAAAAATTCTGCCTTTTTTATAATCAACCATCCCTGCAGTAGAAATACATATTCCTTCCGCTGTGTCCTGCTCAAGATATTGTCTTACAATTTTTTTCACTTTTTCTACAATACCCGGACCACCATAACGTAAGGCTTCTGTGGGCAACTCATCTTTTACCAATAAGTTGGCATTTTCATCAAATATTCCATGTTTGATAGATGTTCCACCAATATCAATACCTATGTATTTCTTCATTTTCAATAAAATACCTTTCTTTTATCGTTCCAATGCTTCTGCAAAAGTTTTCGTTATTACCTGTGGACGTGTTATAATGGATCCCACTACAACACAATAACATCCCATATCAATAACCTTCCGAGCTTTTTCAGGAGTATTTATATTTCCTTCCGCAATGACTGGATGATGAACTTTTTTAAGAATTTCTCTCATGATATAAAAATCATTTTCTTCTATTTTCAGGTCCTTGCTTTGTTCCGTATATCCCACCATTGTAGTTCCTATAAAATCAAATCCCAAAGCATCTGCATAAACTGCTTCTTCTATTGTAGAACAATCTGCCATAAATAGTTGTTCTGGATATTTCTTCCTCACCTCACGAAAAAATTCTTCCAGTGTTTTTCCTTCCGGTCTTAATGCAGATGTTGCATCCATCGCAATAATTTCCGGCTGCACCTCCATCAAATCATCAATCTCTTTCATCGTAGGTGTAATATATACCTTGCTATCATTATAACATTTCTTCACAATTCCAATAATCGGCAGATTAACATTTTTTTTAATTTCCTGAATATCTTCTTTTGTGTTAGCCCTGATTCCCTTTGCACCCCCTTCTTGGGCAGCCACTGCCATTCTTCCCATAATATAAGAAGAATGTAATGGTTCTTCTGGAAGTGCCTGACATGACACAACAAGTTTTCCTTTCATGCTCTCCACATCTTTTTTCAATCTGCTCACCCCTCCCATTTTACAGGGTACTAATTGCTTCTTTAATCATCGCATCCGCTTTTTCTACAATTGCCATATCCTCTGGCTGTACTGGATACAACGGTAATCTTGCCCCACCTATATTCATACCATTTTTCTTAAGGATTTCTTTCATGATTGCATAAAGATTTCCTTTACCAGAACACATGGTAGCAATGATCTCATCAATAGCAAATTGAACCTTCTGTGCTTTCTCAAATTCATGAGCTTTTAAATACTCATTAGCTTTCAACAGTAATTCTGGCATAACACCATAGGTTCCTCCAATTCCACTGTCTGCTCCCATAATACGTCCACCTACAAACTGTTCATCTGGACCATTGAAAATCACCATACTGTCACCTGCCGCAGCTTTAAAGTTTAAAATATCCTGAACTGGCATAGATGAATTCTTCACTCCGATGACTTTTGGATTTTTTCTCATTTCGTTAAACAGATCCATAGATAATGCATATCCTGTAGTCTGCGGTATATTGTAAATGATAAAATCAAGTTCTGTGGCATCTACCATATCCATCCAATATTTTTTAATTGCATATTCTGGAAGTTTGAAATAAATTGGAGGAATTGCTGCTACTGCATCTACACCACACTGCTCTGCATGTTTTGCAAGACGAATACTATCTCTTGTATTTGGTGCTGCAATATGTGCAATGATTGTAATTTTTCCTTTTGCAACTTTCATTACATTTTCCAGAATTGTCATTCGTTCCTCTACATTCTGATAAATGCATTCTCCTGAACTTCCACCTACATATAAACCAGTAACACCTTTATCAATCAGATACTGTGTAAATTTCTGAGTACGTTCTGGACTTACATTACCTTCATCATCATAGCATGCATAAAATGCTGGAAAAATTCCTTTGTATTTTTCTAAGTTTCTCATCACTCTACACTCCTTTATATATTTTTATAAATATTGTTTATTCTTTACGTTATAAGGCATGTTTCCCTGTACAAAATCATCGATGCAGTCCGCAATAATAACCTGTGATCTATGTTCGGATTCTAAAGATGCAGCTCCCATATGAGAAGTCACAAAAACATTATCCATTTTTAAAAGTGGATGATCTTTTCTTGGTGGTTCTTCGCAAAGCACATCCAGACCGGCTCCCTGAATAAGTCCTTCTTCTAACGCCTGCACCAAATCATCTTCATTTACAACACCACCTCTGCAAGTGTTGATGAAATATGCAGTTGGTTTCATAATTTTAAATTTATCCATATTCACAAGACCTTGCGTTTCGTCATTTAAAGGAATATGCATACTGACAATATCACTCTTTCGGAAAACCTCATCCATGTCTTCTACAACTTCCACACCATATTTTTCCACATCCTCTTTAGATAAATATGGATCGTACACTAATACATGAACATCAAACCCTTTCATCATTCGTACCAGCTGTTTTCCAATATTACCAAAGCCCAATAATCCAACTGTTTTTCCATCCAGTTCATTTCCTGTAATTGTTGATGGCCAAATTCCTTTTCTACATCCTTCTGTACAATGTGCAAATCTTCTTCCCACATTTAAAATGTGTAATAATGCAGTTTCTGCTACAGCCGCCGCATTAGCGCCAGGAACATTTCCTACTGGGATGCCTGCTTTTCCTGCTTCTTTTAAATCAATATTGTCTAATCCGGCACCATAACGGATTATATATTTTACTTTTCCTTTTACTGCTTGAAGGGTTCTTTCATTCCATGGTTCCCAGCTGCTGATTACTACATCAACCTGCTCTGCCATTTGAATTGTTGTTTCTTCATCTCCATGAGGAATTGCCTTTTTTATAAATTCATAGCCTTTGTCTGAAAACCTCTTATCAAGATATGTAACATCTACTTTTTCTTCGTCCAAATTCATCCAGATTTTAGTACTCATAATTTCAATCCTTTCTTAAAATATAAAGTTTCAACAATCCTTCGCCGAAACTACATATTTGTTTATTTTATAGTATCCTGTACTTCCTTAATTTTTTTCTCAGCATAAGCTACTGCCTCTTCAGGACTCATGGTGTCTGTCACTACTTTATTCATCATCTCTGCTACAGGGAATGTAAAATAATGTTTTGCTGCTACTGCACGTCCCTTAATATTTTCAATTGGGTATCCATAATATCCAGAAGCATTTTCTGCATAATTTGCAACCTGTTGATTCACACCGCTTCCCCATGTTTCAGTATCCACAACATCTTTAAATAATGGTGCAAATACTGGTGCAGTTATTTTCACATACTCGTCATACCACTCTTTGTCCATTACGTATTCAATCAGTTTTGTCGCACTTTCCACATCATCACATGCTTCCATAATGGAAAATCCTGTAGTAAATCCCAATGTCACATCATTATCTGCTCCTTGTGGAAGAGAAACAACTTCCGTGTTTTCAAACAGTTCTTTGTTTGTCTCATCATTTTTCAAAGCATTGTACAATGTTGGCGCATTAAACACAATTGCTGACTCTCCCATAAGATAACTGGTATTATTTCCACCTGGGTCCCAAGTACTTGCTGCCTGTGGAATCACTCCACCATCATAAAGTTCTTTGTACTTTTTCAGCATATCAACTGTCTTTTCATTATTGACTGTGATATTTCCTTCCTCATCAAAAAGATAGGATCCACTATTCCACAGCATTGTACGAAATATATTTTCTCCATCTTCGTCTGTAGGTCCACATCCAACACCAAGACCATAAAATCCATTTTTTGGATCTGATACCTTCTTGGCAACATCAAATACTTCTTCCCAGGTAGTTGGCATTTCTGTAATTCCTTTTTCTGCCAATTTATCCTTTCTTACAAACATTGCAATAGATGAGCTTGTAAATGGAACAAAATAATTCTTTCCTTCAATTTTATTTCCTTCATAAATGGCATCGAAATATGGTCTTTCTTTGTTTATTTTCTCCACAAGATCTGTCACATCTTTATACGGAATATTCGGATAATAATTTAGGACTTTTGTTACTGCTGAAGTTGTAATATCCGGCACATTTGTTCCTGCTTCAATTGCCGCATTCAATTTTGTCATAAAATCTGTCGCCGCGATAAATTCACAGTTTACTTTTACACCAGACTCTTTGCTAAACTCCTGGATTCTTTGCTCCATAGCTGCATTTGCATCATCACTAAAAACTTTTTCCACCCATACAGTAAGTTCTTTTTCCGGCTCAGCGTCTTTTTTCTTTCCTCCACCACATGCTGTCAAAGACAAAGTCATTGCTGCTGCCAAAACCATACAAATAACTTTCTTTATTTTCATAATATAAATACCTCTCTTTCTAAAAATCCTGTTTGCTACATCTTTACGCCACCTTCTGTTGCTCCACCAACAATAGAACCAGATGCAAACATATAAATAATTAAAATAGGTATACAAGCCAGAATGGCTCCTGCCATTAACTGTCCCCAAGGATACATATCTCCAAAAATCAATCCAGAAATTACCAATGGGAAAGTCTTCATTGCCGTATCATTGATGTTTACCAATGCATATAAATATTCACCCCAACACATAGCAAACGCAAAAATTGTAGTAGATACGATACCTGGAAGAGCTAATGGAAAAATAACCTGATACATAATTCTTATTTTAGAACATCCATCCACCGTAGCTGCCTCTTCAATGTCTTTTGGAATAGAAGCAATATGCGGAATTAGAATCCATGCTACATATGGAAGCGTAAATGTTGGATATATCAACATCAGCCCCAAAATATTATCTGTTAGTCCAACTTTCGCTACCAGCATATACAGTGGTATATATAATACAGAAGTTGGAAGAAGATATGTAAATAAAATACTTTTTGAAAAAAACTGTTTTCCGCGAAATTTAATTCTTGCAAGTGTATAAGCTGCCGGATAAGCAATCAACAGAGAAAATGCTGATACAACCGCTGCAATAAGCAAGCTGTTTTTTAATCCACTGAGAAAACTTGTCTTTGTAAGAAGACTCTGATAAGACTCTACCGTAAATCTATGTGGAAAAAGTGTAGGAATCTGGCTATAGATTTCTCCCTGTTCCTTGAACGATGTATTTAGCATCCAGTAAATAGGTGCCAATGCTACAATCAGACAAACCGCAATAAATACACGGCTAAGAATCTTTACACTCTTTTTTGTTCTCATGCCTTTTTCCTCCTTCCTTTTCCTTCGTCGCCTAACATTCTCTTAGATAATATAGAAATCAGTACCATGAAAATAGGCATTGCCAAGACCGCAACAGCGATACCTTTTCCTAACTGCATGCTTGTCATAGCCGTCTTATAGCTGAACACGTTCATGACTTCTGTTGAACCATTTGGTCCACCACCCGTCAGCAGCCATACAGACTCAAATTCATTAATGGTCCAGATTGTAGACATCAGTGTGGATAACAAGATAACATCTTTAATCTCCGGAAGTGTCACATACCAAAAACGCTGAAACATATTGGCTCCATCAATAGATGCTGCTTCATAATAATCTTTTGGTATAGTCTGCAATTTTCCAAGAATTGAAATTCCAAAGAATGGAGTTCCTCGCCATACATTTGCTACAATAATCGTTGTCATTGCAAGTCCTGCCGTTCCGAACCATACAAGATCCTTATCGATCAAATGCAAGGATTTCAAAAGATAATTTGCAATTCCTCCTGTTGCTGAAAAAATCCATCTCCAATTTAAAACTGCTACAATGTTAGGTAAGGTCCATGGGATTAATAAAAGGGCTCGTACAACATTTCTACCAGCAAAATTTACATTTAATGCTAATGCCATCAATATACCGAATATAAGTTTTCCTATAATAGAACATACAGTAAAAATAGCCGTATTTTTTAAAGAGTTTATATATTCCGGTGATTGAAGAAGCTGTTTGTAATTTTCCAGTCCTATAAATCCAGCACTTCCACCTATTGTTTTATTTGTAAAGCTCATGTAAATCCCCCATATCATCGGGACAAGCAATACCATCACAATATATATAATCAATGGTGCATTTACAGCATATGCAAATTTTGTATTTTTCTTGTCAAATGAACTTCCTTTTGTTTTTTTGTTTCTCATAATAAAACCTTCCTCCTTTCTGAAATTTTTTTCTTTTTTGTTTCATAATTAAAAATAGCCACCCTTTCTTTATATTTTTTTATATATTGAAAAGCTAGCTTAAATTAAGTCTTTACAAGCTACCA
>RCNH01000472.1_pt1 | contig 16459 bp, 17 predicted proteins | sample 2041161 | NCBI WGS metagenome assembly RCNH01 (sample SAMN09708215, study PRJNA481090) | Feces metagenome, whole genome shotgun sequencing project. | biome: feces | host: Leptonychotes weddellii | place: Antarctica: Sion Island | collected 2010-03-01 | reverse complement strand
GAAGCATAAAACCGCATCTGTCGTTTTAATGGGTACTGCTTCTAGCTTTTCGCAGTTTGTACGGTATTTCGCATATTCGGCTGATTTGAGATTCTCATATACATATGGAATTTTTCTATGATTGTCAATATTAAGAACAATCGCTCCGGATACGCTATTTAAGGGAGCATGCCATTTTTCGAAGAACATATCTACTGAAGTAATATCTTTAAGCTTATCTAATATGTGTAGCATCGAGCAGAACCCGTCGTTTACTTCTGAATCAGTTGAACGAATGTACTCCGTCCATTCATCTTCACACATACCATGCGATAATAAAAATGTTGCAATCATCAATTTGTCATTGGACTGCAATAAATTCAATAGTTTCATGTTTATCTCCTCCAAAAATAAAATAATTACTTATTTATTATTGGAATTTAATATAATACTCGTTACCATTTCTAGTAACGAGTATTATAGTCCGGATTACATCTATCCGTTATCATGGTTACGAATTTCCTTCTTACCATGAACCGGTATGCCATTAAATTTCTTGATTTTCAAGCAACCATAATTGGTGCGATAATGCACAGCAAAAAGATGCAAAGATGTCGCATGTATTAAATTCGGAGGCATTTAATAACTCCTCGTAATTCATATCTAAAGAGTGCTGAGTAATCCATTTAATATCCTCTTGTGGCAAGCATGACGAATTTACAAAATGCATGAACTTTCTGAAATAGGTTACCGCATCGGATTTTTTAATCGGGATTGCTTCAAGCGTATTGCAATTCGCAGTATATTTCGCATATTCGTCTGATTTGAGAGTTTCATATACATATGGAATTTCTCGATGATTATCAATATTAAGAACAATCGCACCAGAAGGGTATTCCAACGGAGTGCGCCATTTTTCGAAAAACTTGTCTATTGACGTAATATCTTTAAGCTTATACATTATATGATGCATCGAGCAGAACCCGAAGTCTATGTCTGAATCGGTTGAACGGATGTACACGCCATATTCGTCTTGAAATACTCCTTGTGATAATAAGAATGTTGCGAGAGTTAGACTGTCTGCGGATTGCAATGCGTTCATTAATTTCATAAGCATATCCTCCAATAATAGATATTACTTATTTATTGCCAATAAATCTGAAAATAAAGTACCCGTTACTATTTCTAGTAACGGGTACTTTTTATTATATTTTAGCCGTAATTACGACCAATCGGTGTTATCAGCCATGCTGACGCTTCAGAGTAGCGGGGCTGACCAGGTCACGGTTACGAATTTCCATCTTACCCTGAACAGGCAGAACCTCGAAGGTCAGAGTGCGATGTGTTGCCATAACATTGGGCACCAGATCATGCACTGCATGACGGTAACCACGGTCGATGACCATGTTGTACTTGTAGTGCTTGTAGGTGATCAGTTCCTTAGTCATGGGGATTGCAATCACATGGATGCCATCATCCGGGCTCAGGTACTGAGAAGTGACGAAGTGCACGCGATCCTGTGCAGTAGTCATCACGCCGAAGTTGTAATCAATCTTGATACCAGCAATCTGAGTATTGTCGGTGAAGACCCACTCAATGCCATTCTGCAGGAAGCGAACCAGCTGAGGATTGCAGTATGCAACCAGAATCAGGTCGGGGCTCTTCAGCTTCTGCTTCAGCTCATTGATCATGCGCTCGAAGTATTCACGAGATTCAGAAGCCCAATCACTCATGTTGTGAGTGTAGTTCTCATACGGCATCAGGTCAAATGCGCCTTCGACAATCAGCTTCTCATAGCCATGAGGACCAGCTGCGGCTGCCTTCTGAACATTGAAGCTGTTGTCCAGGAAAGTACGAATATCGTAGTCTTCGAACTCTGCCAGGCTGCGGCCCATCATTTCGATGTTGTCTGCAATCATATCGACCTTCTGCAGAGCCAGAGCATCAGCAGCTTCTTCGATAGTGACAGTGGTGTTCAGACGAGGACCAGATTCAGGCATAACATGCTGGATCTGCTCAACACGACGGACAACATCCAGAGAACGCTCGTTGAAGCGGTTTGCAGTAGTGCCAGCCAGCCAGACGCTCTTGATACGATCGCATTCGGGAATGATGGAGACAGTACCAGCAACGAAGTCGACCTTACCCATCAGAGTGTCTTCAGTCACCTTGGTGGGATGTGCGGGGTCAACGTAACGAATCTTGCCGTTGATGAAGTTATGAGTAGTGACATCGGTACGGATATCACAAGGAATTTCCTTCAGATCACTACCATCGGCACCTTCGCTAACGTCCATTTCGACCTTGCAGACACGGATGTCCTGAGTCAGAGTCTCAGCACGATCCTTGACAACAATGCCAGGAATGTAATCGGTAGTCAGAACGTCGACGTTCTTCATGGGCAGAGTGATCTTCTTGGTCTCATCGAACTTCAGGCCAGTTGCCTCGTTGGACAGCTTCTTCATCAGTTCCTTGTCGTAGTAGACATCGGGGATCTCGTATTCTTCGCCAGTCTGAGTCTTCAGATAACGCTTCTCATATGCCAGGTTAATGACAGGGGAAGTAGGAACTTCAGTCATCAGAATGTCTTTGAAGACGCAGCTAACCCACTGCTTCTTCAGGAAGAAAGGTGCATAAGCTACGATAGGTGCGTAGCCCTGGGTAACAGACTCAATAGCCATGGTAGCTTCAGAGTTTTCCAGCAGCTGCATTGCACGGTCACCGTAGTTGGAATAGAAGGGGGCAGTTGACGTGTAGTCGCCGCTCAGGTTTGCATCACCCATCAGAGATTCCATCAGCATGTCATTAAACTGAGCACGATCATGGCTAGACTTCAGGATGCTACCGAAGTCATTCATGACCTCGATACCCTGAGCAGAATACTGCTCCATAATACTAGTTACTTCACTTTTGAAACCCAGGTCTGCATCGGACGTCATGTCGTTGCCAACAACCTTAGTTTCAGGACGATCAAAGCGATTATATAAATTCATATTCTTAACCTCCTCGAAAAAATAACTAAAAATGTATGCAATAAGCACAATACTAATTCGTTTAATTTACGTATTAGCATTTTATAATACTGTTACAATATCATTCTCATTGCATTCGGTAAAACCATTAAAACTTTGTTATTTATTAAAAATACACTTGAATATAATGATGCATAATAGTATTTTTGAGTTCTATAAATTGTATATTATTGCTATAGGAGGTACTAAAATATATTTATTCACTATACATGCTAGTTAAAAAAGATATGGAGGACTTAGTATGATTCAACTATTTGTACCATCGCAAGAGACTGTTGAGAATTGCTTACGGGTTAGGCATTTTATTGACGCCCCCGAAGATTGCGTGAATCCATTTCTGAATAACGACGACTCAGAATGCCCAGATACCCCGGTTCTTAACCCAGTGAAAGCATACGTGGAGATCATGCCATTTCATAAGGCAATTGCGACGCAATATGCACAGCAAGAAGCTCAATTCGCAGTGTGGCTTGCAATGATTCGGATGAAGAAAATCGAAATGGAAAAAATGCAGAAAAGACCCGGACATGCAATATTAAATATATTTAAACGTCATAATAATCATGATGTTGAAATTCAGGATTTAGACGCATGCACCGATATGATTCTTTCATTTACTGTGCTTAATAGCAAACTAAAGAATCTTCCAAAAGTGCAATCTCTTATTAACCTTGAAGATGTGCTCGTCTTGAATTGCGACCCACTAGATATTTTTACTGAATGCACTATGAGAAATTTCCTATTATACATACTAGAGAATCGGTATCATAAGGAATTTGGTGTTACACTAGATTACCTGGATAAACTTAATGAGCTAAAAGAGAAAGGATTTGAAGGATGATGAGTAAGTTGAAGGCTATGATGATGGATGCGAAGCAATTTTTCGATTGCAAGTATAGATACCCAATTGCATATTACCACGTTTTAACCGAGATCGAAAAATCTTTAAAGCCATTTGTCAATGATCGCATTAATGCAAAATACTGGGTAGAGACAACCAATTCGATTGCAAAAGATCTATGCAAGCGGAATGTGCGGGAAGTCGTTAATATTTTTAACGCACAAAGCCGCCAAAAAGCAGTTATTCTTTACCATCGTCGTCTTAAAGATATTCATGACAGTATTGAGGATGGTATTGTACAGCAGAATGCTGTAATTCGTCATTACAACCGTAAGAATGATCAGTTTATTCAACTGATTCAATCAATGCAAGAAGACAAGAACGCATGATATTGCTTTAATGAATGAGGTATATGTATGAAATACATTAGCGATTTAAAAGAAAAAAAGTATATCTGGTGGAGCCTGCTTAAGGGCATACTTGAGTACAAATTTATCATGGCCCCTAAGATGTACTTTATGCTAATAAGAATTACAAAATCAATTATAAAAAAACGGAATAATATTCCCGAGGTTGATTCGTGGATTAATACGTCATTGAAGTGCGGATGCCGGATGTGTTTAAGCATTATATTTATGCCGGTTAATATTTTTCGGAATGAAAGCCTATATGCCGCAAATAATAAAATACATTTGATTATCGATGACATTCTAGTCATTATTGATCACGGCATTGACATGCAAGATCTCACGATAAAATTTCTGGATACCAGAATTATGAATCTTGAAGATACTTCAAAGACTTAATAGATAAGACATAAAAATAAAGGTACGATCACAATATAACGTGATCGTACCTTTATTTTTTATATTAATCCGTGATGAAATCATCACTTTCGTGTAACTCTTTTAAAGTATCCTTTGAATTAATTGCTAGTGATAGTTTATTTGCAGCTTCAATACACAAATCATATATTTTCTCTATAGTTGTAACTTTACGCAAGATATCAACGTACTCGCCTTTGTGCAAATCATGCACTGCGATATCATATAAGATATTTTTGCAGTAAGTTAATTGAGTGACGATGTTGAAGAAGATTTTACTTGCGGCATCATCTGCCGGGGGATCTGCATGATTTAACGTATCCAGATTTGCACTTATACCAGAGTGAAGAGCCGTAATCATTTGATACAACACTTTCATGCGAGATAAATTTGTTGAATTTTTAACAGGGTCTGAGCTATTAAGGGTGAGGTCAGATTCATCATCGTCCATACTATCCGGGTCTGCTTCATTATCCTCAGTTAGATTCTCCCCAAACTCGCCATTTTTTTCGGGATCCCCACCATGACCACTAACCTGATCCGTAGTTGCATCATCTCTTGCAAGAGATTCGTTTGGCTTAATATCCCCATTATCGACCGCATCCACTTCGTCTTGTGCTGCTTGGTCTGCCGCACGAGCATTCGATGACGAGTATCTCTTATTATCTGGAAGTGACGGGTCTCCTCCAGCTAGAATATCATACTCCAATGCAACTCCAACGAAAGAGTCAAATATATTTTTCATATTTATTCTCCTTTCGATGACACAGTTTTAGACAATGCTTGCATTGCTGCAGAATCATCTCGTTCTGCTTCATACCCATATTTTAATCTCTTGATAGCGTGCTCTAATTGTTGCTTAGATCGCATTAGAGCATATTTTGCTTCTCGGTCTCCATCAGACGCTGCGTCGTTGATCTTTTCATCGATAATTGCGAGTTCCTCTTCAATCATCATGATGATTTTACGACGCTCTGCACGCTTTATCTTTCCTCTTGCAAATGCTCGGATGATAAGAAACAGAATGCCTTTTCCGACGCCACCAAATGCAAAGATGCCGGCGCCAGTCAATAATTTTTTGAGCAGCCCGGTTAGTGTCCAATGTTTACCTTCAATTAGTACGGTTTCGATTTCTTTTTTACCAAGAAGCCAGTCCTTTAAAATAGGGAGGATATTGTTAAACTGATGTAAGATATGTCTCTGATTTTGCTTAAAAATCTGATATTCACGGCTTATACCTAATTTAGCATTACCACGCTGACTTTGATATTTACTCTTTTTAATAGGATCATCTTTTTCATCTGAATCCTTATTCTTCTTATCATCATTATCTTCAGAGTCATTTTTTGCAAATTTACCATCTTCAGATCTATTTGAAGGGCGCTTTCTATCCGGAGCATTTGCATTTCCTATTCTTGACGAACCATCTGCTTTAAAAACATCTTTAGTTCTACCGGATTCCAATGCATAAGTAGACTCTACTGCATTTTCCAATTCTAATTCATCATCGGTTGAACGTCTAATGAATTTCAGTAGGAAATCTGCATTTAGTTGGTTTCCATGAAGATTTATCACTTCTCTATCAATCTTTTTAATGGCGTTACTGAAGATATCGAGGATTTCATCCCGATATTTTGAATATGCCGGATGTTTACACTGACATAGTGCGTATTCGAACATCAGTTTTGCAATATCTTTAAATGTAGTTGCAGACATTTGATGCATATCAATGAAACCTGCGCATTCTTGTAAGATTGCGTCTTCTAATGTATCCATATCTACTTTGTAGCCATCTGCACAACCTTGGACTTTCTTAATTTTAATGTGCTCAATCAAGGCTAAGTAGAAGTTTTTACATAGAATTGGAGCATCCAGTATATCATATTTTTCAACCGGGTGCATTTTTGCAATATTTTGCGTAATACGGGCTAGATTCTGTTCGGATTCGATATAACCGATATCCTTATTTATTGCACGTAAGATTAGATAGCCATCGCCAACTGGACTTCTAATAATATTGACAAAATCATATAATGCCGATTGCATTGAATGAGATGTCTCATCTAAGATGTCACTTGAGTAAGGGATATCTTGTGTAATATTACGAGCATCACTATATACATAGACATTCAGGTCGCTTAATGCATCAAAAACGGTGTCGTATGAATATAATGATTTCACCGCACGATACGGTAGATTGTCAATTAATGTGTTAAAGATAGGAGATACATAGTTTTGCCCGGTAGCGTCACATATATGTCGTAACCAGCGGCCAATACTATGTTTTGCATTTTCATATGCTTGAATCTCTGCATCGGATGTTAATTCCTCTGGGATTGGCTTAGTTGATACCGGCTGATTAATACCGCAGAAATATGTATTTACATAAATCGTTGGGAAATCGGTACTTAGCAGCTTTGCAATGTTTACTAAGATTACCCATCTTTTTGCAAAAGTAAATTCTGATGACATTGGGGAATGAAAAATTGTCATAAATAATCTATTTATTTGGAGAGCATCCACCGTATTATCCTTTTGCATAATCCGTTTCAGGCTCTCACAAATTTCAACCGTAACTATTGAGTTACCCCATTCCAAATAAATGTCATTAGGATTCATTGATTTGGTTAATTGGGGAATCTCGGTATTTGTTAGTTTTAATATATGTGCAGATAATGCGGATACGGAACTATCCGATTTAATTTTTTCAAGAAGATCTCGATCAAATCCTATTGTAGTATTCACAACAGTTCGCCGAGGGGTTGAAAAATCACTGCTTACTTTTTCCATTATATATTACCCCTTTCAGTTTTCATTATCTAATAGTTTTTAAGTAGTTAATTTAGGGTCAGATGATAATAAATATCATCTGACCCTAAATTTTACAATAGGCGTATTAGCCTATAAATACAGTATAAGATTTGAAAATGAATCGCGAATCATTTATCAATATCTTAGAAAATTCATAATACCCTTACTTAAATACCGATCGTCTATTATATAAATAGCTGGATCATATTACCTCTTTCGATATTTGCATATATCGAAAATGCCGCCCATGTATGTTGAGTTACCCTCGGGGTATCATTCTATAACATAAGATACTCAAATCTTCACTGCCTGCATTAAAGAGATGCAGAAACTTAGTACGGCGAGAAATACTCAAAAAGCGCTTTTTCGAGATTATTTCATCGGGTAACTAGTGATGTTTTTAGACGTTATGCTATAAATCATATGGTACCTATGGCATTAAGATTCGTAAATGCTGGAGGTTATAGCATAGTCAGAATCCTAACAGTACGTGTTAATGAATTACAGACAAGCATCAAAGTATAATCCACATCACTAACTTGAAGGAAACTATTTGACTGGCCGGTCTAATTAGTTCCCTTTATCTTGTATGTATACAAAAGATAAAAAAATAAAGGGAGTCTGTCGTTTAGGCTCCCTTTATTTGTGCGCTTAGTAGTACATCTCGTCGTCAAATAGGTGATTACTATTAGGACAAATGTATCTGGTTTTCTTTTGCATAATAACTGCCGCGGTATATGCACCGGCCAGAATGCCGCACAGAATTGTGAATACGTTAAATACTTTCTTTTTCATATCTTTATTCCCTTTCTATAATTACATTACTGCGTATATGAGATGATATGAAACTCCACAAATGCTCGTCTGATATCCGATGCTGTGTCCACTAAGTTATTTGCAGTAGCGAGGAACTCGATTGCAAATCGTTCCATATCATTTTTATGCTTACCCTGTCTTACCTCCTCATACATGTTATCGATATTGCAAATCAACTGCAGGGATTTACGGTTCAAATCAATTACCATCTTTCTGGATGGAATCGGCATATTAATTGCATCCAGCTGACGAGACATTTGATAGCATTTTGCATGGATTACATCACATTCGTCAGCAATATCCCGCATCATTTTGCGCAGTTGATATCTACGCATAAATTCGATTGTGGATGTTTCGTCATATTTAAAATAACCGCCAGCTGTCAAATACGTACTCATAATAATTTTCCTTTCATATAGATATTAACGAATATTAATCTTCGGTAGGTGCGCCAGACGCCAATTTGGTTTTCAGGTAATTTATGACATTCTTACAGATTAATTCTACGATAGCTTCTTCGGACATGACGAACGATGCTCGATATAGAAATGCCTTTGAAAAATCACCGATAATCTGCCGTGTCAGATAATGATAGCAATTATCAAATGATTGGTTGTTTAAGTTATTACCGAATTTCTGGAATCTATCCTTTTCCAGGACTTCGATTTCAAAATGCATTACAGCTTGTACGGTGTCATACAGCTCGTTAATTGTCATCGGGGTTTCCATTTGACGGTAATCCAATAGGATTCCTTTGACAAAGATATACGAGATTAATAAGAAAAGGAATCCAATGATAATGCCAAGAGCGAGAACGATGCCAACAGTTTCTACAGATAAAGTCATTTTTAAAATCCTCCTAAAGTTAAGAATATTATGGTTATGATAGCGGTGTCGTGGAGTAAATCCATCAAGTTTTTATATATGAATATCACCTCCAAAATTCCTACAATTTTTACTACTGTATTATGTCGCCGAACCAAAGCGCGTGCATAATCGATTTTCCATGCAATGCCTAATTGTAATATTGCGCGCAGGAATAAAAGCTCCGCCCATATAATAAGGAATGGGGCGCGCATAAGATTAAGTATGATTAACTTTAATCTTACTACAAGTAGCATTAGCAAGATTTCATTTACCGTCATTTTGTTTAAATACCCCCGCAATTGTCATGCCTCATTATTTTATATAGAATAATGAGTTTTGCCGCATCCAAGATATAATGCTAGTTTTTGGTGATTGTCATGTTTTCATCATAATTTCCTCCAGTTATAAGATTAAAAATATTTTATGAGCTATCTCATATATATGATATATTTACGATACTGATTTTTTTGCGGGTTGGTAGTAACCATCAATAATAAAGTATTTAAATTAATATATAAATACTTTATTAAAATATTGATTAGTCCGTTTTATCATATAACACTATTTTTAGCCCTTAGAAACACACCTATAAAAATAGATATACGACTGAGGTGAAGTCTTATGAAATTGCCGAATATAAAATATACCGGGCAATATTTAAAAATGGTTGAAAGTTCTGACGGCCAAAGCAATTATATTTCTTTCTATAAACCGGTTTCATATTTTGAATACGACCCCAAAAATCGTACAAATTTTATTAAGGCGGTCGAAAGTTTGGTGCGAAAGAGCGATGATTACAAGAAGTTTGTCGCATATGTAAAGAATACAGTTGGACTAAACTTTTGTCAAGTATCCTCCAGTATCGTTGACGATGTCGATGCTACTGTAGAGATGCACCATGGCCCAATCTTTACACTATACGATTATTGTGAGATTATTCTAAATAAGTATCTGGATCGTTGCTTGCCCATTACTACATTTGCAATTGCGAATGAAGTTATTAATGAGCATTTCGAGTTGAGAGTTCAAGTAGTAATGCTGAGTAAAACAAATCATGAAGCGGTACATAATGAAGATATTTTCTTAAATCTAAAGCAAGGCCTTGGAAATATTAACGAATTTATCAGACTATATGCACCATATTTTGATAATGAGCATAAATATCGTATTCATCGGTATATTGCAATGTGCAAGGATAACCCGTCTTTTGATAATGGTGTCTTAGATTATCAAGAAATTGAAAAAGAACTCCCATTAGATTAAATAAAAATACCTACTAGGAAAATCCTAGTAGGTATTTTTTAACTATTATACTCGTTCGATTCGATAGTTCCGATGGAATGCATCGGACGCAGTTCCTAAATCAGTATTTAATGTGAAATCTTTATAATCTACGGATGGCAATGGGAAATCCGGGATCATATTACCATCACGATCTCTTGCTAAGATTCCCTTGACGTTATCTTCATTATCTAGTTGCACATACATATCTGCGCCACTATTTTCATATTTAATATAGAGATCTCCCTCTGAGGTATTCTGCAGGTATTCTCGTTCAGCTTCTGCTTCGTCAGGAGACGCCAGGTCAATAGGCTCATCCAATGACGATTTTTTGTGAGAACCAAGCATATCATCAGAGTACGCATCGGACAACGAATCTCTTGCATCTCCATTGAGTAATTGCTGCAATGCCAGGTTTGCTGCAATGCTTGCCTGAGAATCAGCACTTTCGTCTTTCTTAGTTTTAATCGACAAATCGCACATATCCTTTTTAACCTTATCGATTTCTTTCAATGCAGACAGTTTTATATTATGCAACGATGCTTTTGCGGTAATGATATCAGACAATGCTTTCGGAGACTTAACTCTAGCAAGTCGCATATTATTGATGTCTTTTGAGATATCTACAATATCTCTATTGACATCATTGATTAGATCACGTAATGCAGTTTCCTGGGGGGCAAAAACCTTTTCATATTCTGACATCTCAGAATTATGATGTGCTTGATCGTACTTTCGTCCCTGTGCAATAAGAGATCTCTTCAGTTCGTCGTCATTGTTAATTTCAAATAAATGCTCAGTTGCGGTATCAAACATATCATAGTCGATATCGATACGTCGCATATCATTATCAATTTCCATGGAGAGCATATCCAATTCATCGTAGTCATGTTCACTCATGAACTGCTTTCTGGATTTCTTCTCCTTTTTAGATTCTTTTTGACGAGCAAAGGGGTCTGCATCAACAGATGATCTTGAAAATGTTGCTGGAAGCACGTTACCTCCTAGCGATGGGGTGTTTGAGTATGCCTCATCAGTTTGGGCATTATCCTGTGAAAATTTGGATAATTCAAATGATAGTTTAGACATATAATATCCTCCTTTTTTATTAATTCGATATTAGCAATCTGTTAAAATGTATTAGAAAAACGATAAATTTATTAATAATAAAATATTATGAAAATGAAAGGATGGCGAATTACATTGAAATTTTTAAAGAATGTAACACCGGGCATGAATATCATGCCAATTAATTTTATTTATCATAATGAGAGAAATTATGATGAAGACGACGCTTTGGATATCATCTATAAGATTATTGACACGTCCGAAGTTGTTGTAGAGACAATTGAGAAGCCAAAAATTGAAGTCTGGATTGTAAAAGAGCAATATCGACAACATATCATGACTTCTCGAGATTACCTTAAGAAAGAGTATCTTGAACCGCACTTGGTACGGTATCGAAACAGATATTCCGAAATTGCAAAAATTTTGAATATTCCAAAGGATGCGGTTAAGGCATGCCCTTGGGTATTGCAATCCAATATTGATATCAAGACCGCATATGCAATTCAATTTAGATTGGAGTACTATAATGAGTGCCCGAAGAAATTGAATATCGGACTATTCGATATCGAATCTGATACAATCAATATTGATCATTTCCCAAAGGTTGGCGAATGCCCAACCAATTTAATTTCCTTTGTTGATGCAGAAGCGAAATGTGCATGGCAATTTGTGCTGGAATCTGATGGGCCAACACGTACAATTAATCCAGACACTGGAAAATACTATGACAATACTGAGCAAATTCAGTATTTGAAGGCGCATCAAGAAGAGTACATTCAAGAATGCCATAAAATGTTTGATGAGTCTTATGGTGCAGATATGCAATATCAACTGGTCTTCTTTAAGGATGAAATGAAGATGACTCGAGCATTGTTTGATTTGATGGAGCTTTCTGGAATTAATTACAGCCTTGCATGGAACCTGCCATACGATATGGGAAATCTACTTGGTAGACCGGATGCGTTGTGCAGAGACCCGAAAGAGATTTGCTGTAGCAAGCAATTCAAGTATAAAGATGCTACATTCACTCCTGACGATAATCCGGATGCACATAAACGAAAGCATGACTGTCAGTTCTCATCGACCGTATGCTTTGTGGACTTTCTGGTTCTATATGCAGGTATCCGTGCTGGCAAGGGAAAAATGCAATCATTGAAATTGAGCGCAGTTGCAAAGAATGAGTTGAAGGACGATAAATTAGATTATTCGGAATTTGGCAATATTAGAACTGCAGCATATGAAAATTTCTGGTTATTTGCAAAATACTCCATGAAAGACTCTCTGCTGTTGTACGGACTGCACAAGAAAACGAATGATATCGCTAACTTGTATCAACGCTGTTATTCTTATGGCTTGATGCCAAATGAAATCTTTACTACTACTGCACTTTTAACAAATGCACTTACAGTCTATTATTTTGAAAAAGGTCTAGTAGTAGGCAATAACCGTAATAAGTTTAAAGATACTGATATCGCATCTTTTGAAAAGTCCATCGACTTTGATGACTTTTTGGAAGACGATGAAGAATTTGTGGAAGCAGAAGAAGAGGAAGAAACTCCTACGCCTGGCAAAAAGAAGAAAAAACAGTTTGAAGGCGCAATGGTTCAGAACCCGAACCGAATGCTATCAACTGGCTTCAAGATCAATGGCATTCTAATATCTAAAATACATGAATTCTTAATCGACGAAGATGTTACTTCCCTATATCCGTCAGAAATGCGAATCATGAATCTTTCGAATGATACAATGATTGGGCGTGTGACGATACCTTATGATATGGAAGACTATTTTAAGCTACATTGCGCAGATAAATATCATTATAAAAATCATATGTTGTGTGAGGACGACGATGTTAGACGTCGCGCCGCATCGGAGTATTTATATAACCGATTCCCAATGACTGGATATGATTTTATTGATGATGAGAAGGATTCGTATAAGATTAATGTAAGCGACGTATTCTGTATGATGCTTGCTGCAAATCAATGGTCTGAATTGGGCACGAACTTTTTCAATCTGCCATCTTTCGATGAGCTAGATGCGGAACTTATGAAACGCCTTGAACATGAAAAGGAATGAAAGGAGAATATTTCATGGCTGCAAAGGTAATGGATATTTCAAATCAATTTAAAAAATTTAAAGATTTTTATAAGAAAATTGCAATTTTCTCAAATTTTGCAATTCAGTATAAAAATGGAGTTGTAATTATTGTGCCGGATAGGAAGAGCGCGGATGCTCTTCCGAGTGAATGCTTTGCAGTATGGAAAGAGCCCTGCAGAGATTTATACGAAAATGTAGTAATCGATCCAGTCAATTTTACGACAGAAATGAAAGAGAATGATGTAAAAGTAAAAGGAACGTCAGTTATCGAGGATTGCGATGGGCTGCATGTGCTAAAAGACGAGCAAGAAGTTTATAAAATTCGAAGGGTATCAACTTCGGATGAGCCTAGAGTGCTGCAGCAAGTATGGACGCAACTGAAAGTCATCCACGAGTGCATTGATACATATCCAAATTTTAATCTAAATGAAATTGACCAGGACGATGTTGATGCAATGATTTCAGGAGAGCCGTTAACATTACGGCTCGGCGAATATTGCCCAATTACAGTAGCAAGATCCTTATTTCCCCTGATGAAAAAATCCGGTACAAAGTTATCTTATGGAATTTGGCGATTTGACGAGGAACATCCAAAAGCTTATATTCTCTTTAAAGAAGAATATGACACTTTTGATTTGTATAGCGTTATTGCATGTCTATGTATTCGTCGTAACCGTTCGAATGATGTAACGTAAATTTAAATCCCTGTGTAGAACTAATTCTACACAGGGATTTATTTTTTTTTTAATATTCGCTTATATGGATATAGATTGGATAGTTATTTGGGGTACTCAAATCATAGCTGATTCCAGATATTGGGAATCCTGCAGCATTAATATGACCGCCTCCGCCAAAATCTTTTGCGTACTTCCCGCAATTAAATATTGGACGCCCGTTTACTCGGATTCTTTCACTTCTACTGCGTAACGAGATAGAATCCAGGCTTATAAACATGATGACGTCATATGCATTTGCAGCTGAATTATTAAAAATGCATTCAGCCATTTCTCCGCAATTTACATTTTTAGGAAAATTTAGCATCAATGCATTATATTCGATTTGATCATCTGATGTGTTTGCATATATAGTGATTGGATGCCCATTCTTTAATGCGTTCTTTAATTCCCTATCTTTTGCCATTTCATGGAATACTATTACTTCTGCATACGGTCCATCTTTAACGGATGTTAAAGTTTCGATCGTAAATGTGAGCATGCTAGATGTTAATAACATCGGGCTCATATTGTCACAGAGGTATGCTAGACGTAGAGCTTTCTGCTGTTCGAGTGCATCCAGATTTGGCCATTTCCAAATATCCCAAGCATTGATACTATTAACATACTCTTTCGTATCATGATCATCAATTTGTAATGCCTGAGCAAGTAGTGCAGTCCCGCACATACTGGTATCGACGATAATATTTTCATAAGGGTAATCAGGGTATACCGTATTTGCCCACTGCGCTTCGTCAATAGCAGTAGCATGGTGATCATAAATAAAATATTGAAATGCATTAGCATGCAATTGCTTTTGAGCATACGCAATTTCCATTAAGAGCGCACGGGATGGAAATAAATCTGATATAATGAGTGCATCGAAGTGATGCGATGATGCAGGGTCCGCACTATATGAGCCAATCACATCTTGAATTACATTCTGCATTTCGTTTATCGATATATTTCGTATATCCACAGCGACTGTATCCTGGAGATTATTCAATGAGATATATTTCTGCAATATAAACCCACAGCCAACCCCATCTAAATCGTTATGTGTAATCATAACGATTTTTCTTTTTACGGATAAATTTTCTTTAATGCTACTAAAATATTGATTCAGTGTCATATCAGTTGTCTCCTTTATAAGTAAAATTACCTATATGTGCCAGTAACGATTAAATTTAAAAAAAAGAGTATAGTATCAAAATAATGATACTATACTCTTTTTTTAAATTTATTTTTTGTATGTATTTACAAATTTAGCTTCTCGATTTTTTGACATGATTACCTCTTGGGTTTCGCCGTTTTCCATGTGCATTTCAAAGCGAACACCGGTATCTGAAAAATCACACGAGACAGTATTTACAATTGGATGTACTTCGCCACTTGTTGAATGTATTTCAGTAATTCCATTTTGAAGAAAATTGCAAAATGCATTAAACTCGTCGTAATAATCTCCAAGTAAATTCTCTGCCTTAATTGAATCCACATTATTCAAATCATTTAATGAAAGTTCCTTAAATACAGTAACGCGGTCTGTAGTCTTCATAAGTATCCCTACCTTTTACAGTTTCATTAGTTTGCTTAGGTTAGGGCTAGAACTTTGCATCTTATGCTTCAACTCTAAACGATGTTTCCGCAGTAAGCTCAATTCTTTCTGTGTTGAGTGGTAAATATCATTCAATGATAGCTGCCCATCAAATAAGTCAAGCGTATCTACGACAAATTTGTAGAAATTTGAGATCACAGCATCTCTGCCGACATATTTTGGGCTTTCTGAAAAACCAGTTCTTCGATAGATACCTTATTGCTCATGTGGTTATCACAATGTGGGCAAACCGGATAAATCATCAAAGGTAAATCATAGTTCATTGTACGCATGTACTTAGACAGGAGTTTCAGATCCGATTCAGGGATATCCTTCATCAGCTGCAGCATTGCGTTAACATCATCCGGATAGTTTAGCTCGACATATTCATTACCTTCTTTATCCGGAGTAGCCAGTTTAAAGAATACAGTATTTAGATGAATCAGGAAGATTGCATTGATTGCGTCCATTTGGTCGTTCATATCGACTCGCTGGAACACATCAAGGGCTTTAGCAATCGTTGGCTGCTGGAA
>RCNH01000531.1_pt1 | contig 16470 bp, 16 predicted proteins | sample 2041161 | NCBI WGS metagenome assembly RCNH01 (sample SAMN09708215, study PRJNA481090) | Feces metagenome, whole genome shotgun sequencing project. | biome: feces | host: Leptonychotes weddellii | place: Antarctica: Sion Island | collected 2010-03-01 | reverse complement strand
GTCTGAGCGGTAGTGCCTTCTGCCAGATAAGCAGGCATACCGTTATAAGCGGCGGTCTTAACACCGGCCTGCTCCAGCTGAGCCAATGCGTCAGCCGAGAGGCGTGCCGTATCGGTAAACAGCACAGCACTGTTCTGGTCTACATAGCAGAATGCCAGTGCATAAGGGGTGTTGTCCACATCGGCAGCACGCAGGTTCAACAGCCAAGCAACACTGTCCAGCTTGGTAACCAGCATAGCGGTGCAGCCCAGCTCGGTCAGTTTGCTGCGCAGTTCAGCCAGCTTTTCCGTAGGAGTTTTGCCTGCGTACATCGGGTTCAGCAGCCAAGCATTGCTGGTGGGCAGTGCGGGGCGGTCCTCGGTCCAAACCTGGTCCACCAAAGGCAGGTCTGCCAGCTTGGCACCCAGCTTGTCGCACAGCTCATGCAGAGAGCGGCACTGGGTTACGGGCATGGTTTCAGCGGTGTAGCCCAAAACCTTGCCTGCGGCCAGCTTTTCGGTCAACCATTCGTTAACAGTGGGCACGCCTTTTACACCCATGTGCATGGAGGCAACGCCGGTGCCTGCCAAAGCAGCATCGGCAGCGCCAAAGAAGCGGCCGTCTACCCATAGGGCAGCTTCCTGTGCGGTTACTACAAAGGTAGAGTTTTCACACGGGAAACCGGAAAAATACTCCCATGCGGTGTAGTGTGCAGGTGCGTACTCGCTGGAATGCGGGTCGCTGCTGGGCATGATGTAAGCGTCGCAGCCTGCCTGAGCCATAGCGGCACGCAGGGCGGTCAAACGTTCGGGAATGGTATTCATCATAAATCGCTCCTTTTTATAGTTATAAAATGTAAGTATTACAGAGAACTGGATACAATGATACAGTTTATTGTAGCATTCCCGACTGGGGATTGCAAATAAAGGTGTTTAACATAGAAAAAGTTACAGATTGTTTTTCATTTTTGAATAAAACAAGGTTATACTGGAGTTAGCACGGCGAAAAACCTACGGGAAATAGTAGCAAACCTACGGGGAAGTGTGCTATAATTTTATGTCAGGGCCGCAATGCAAGGCTCTGCACCATTATGTACTACAGCAAAGTTAGAAAAGAGGCTGAAAGATATGACAAAGATTGATATTTTTTCCGGTTTTTTGGGCGCAGGCAAAACTACGCTGATTAAAAAATTGATTCGTGAAGCTTTTGCAGGCCAGCAGATTGTTTTGATTGAAAACGAGTTTGGCGAAATCGGCATCGACGGCGGTTTTTTGCAGGAGGCAGGCATCCAGATTAACGAGCTGAACTCCGGCTGCATCTGCTGCAGCTTGGTTGGCGACTTCCGTGAAGCACTGAAGAAGGTCATCAACGAGTATCACCCCGACCGTGTCCTGATTGAGCCCTCCGGCGTTGGTAAGCTGAGCGACGTTACCCGTGCCGTTGAGGCTGTGGCAGACGAACTGCCCATCCAGCTGAACAGCTTTGTTACTGTGGCTGACGTCAGCAAGGTTAAAATGTATATGAAGAACTTCGGCGAGTTCTACGATGACCAAATCAGCCATGCAAGCTGCATTATCCTGAGCCGCACCCAGACCGCACCGGAAGCAAAGGTTGCTGCTTCTGTAGAGCTGATTAAGGAAAAGAACCCGGATGCTACCATCATCACCACTCCTTGGGATGATTTGAATGGTGCACAGATTGTTACCGCAATGGAAGGCCGCAACGACTTTGTGGAGCAGCTGCGCAAGATGGCAGAGGAAGCAAATGCACACGCACATGAGCATGAGCATCATCACCATGACCATGACGAAGAGTGCCACTGCCACGACCACGAGCACGAGCACGAGCATCATCATGACCATGACGAGGAGTGCCACTGCCACGACCATGAGCATGAGCACGAGCATCATCATGACCATGATGAGGAGTGCCACTGCCATGACCACGAGCATGAGCATGAGCATCACCACGAACATGGTGAGGAGTGCAGCTGCGGCTGTGGCCATGACCATCATCACCACCACCACGCAGACGAAGTGTTCACCAGCTGGGGTGTGGAAACTGCAAAGAAGTACAGCGAAGCAGACCTGCGTGCAGCACTGGATGCACTGGATAGCGGCAAGTACGGCATTATCCTGCGCAGCAAGGGCATCGTAGACGGCCCTGACGGCTGGCTGGAGTTTGACTTTGTCCCCGGTGAGGCAGAAATCCGCCACCGCAGCCCGGATGTTATCGGTAAGCTGGTTGTTATTGGCTCCCAGCTGGACGAGGCCGGTGTAGCCAGCCTGTTTGGTGTATAAGCATAAAGGAGTATTACCATGGCAAAAGAAATTCCGGTTTACCTGTTTGTAGGTTTTTTGGAGTCCGGTAAAACCCGTTTTATTCAGGAAACCTTTGAAGACCCTCAGTTTGATTCCGGTGACAAAACCCTGCTGCTGGTTTGCGAGGAGGGCGAAGAAGAGTACGATGAGAGCAAGTTTGCATTCCCCGGAACGACTGTTGCCGTGCTGGAGGATAAAAGCGAGCTGAATGCACTGAATCTGGCTCGTTTGCAGAAGGAATCCGATGCAGGCCGTGTAGTGATTGAGTATAACGGTATGTGGCTGCTGAACGATTTGGCAATGGAACTGCCGGACGATTGGGTTATCTATCAGGTTATTGCAACGGCTGACGGCAAAACCGCTTTGACACACGCACGTGATAATGCAATGCGTGGTTTGATGCTGGATAAGATTGCCCGCAGTGAGCTGATTGTGTTCAACCGTGCAGAAGCTATCAATAACGATAACGACCGTATGGAGCTGCACAAGCTGGTGCGTCAGGCATCTCGCCGCTGCGACATCGCTTATGAATTTGCAGATGGCTCTGTAGCATACGATGACATCCCTGACCCGCTGCCGTTTGATTTGGATGCGCCCATTGTGGAAATTATGGACGAGGATTACGGTATCTGGTATATGGACTGTCAGGAAGACCCCAAGAAGTATGCCGGTAAGACGGTGCGCTTCTTGGCACAGGTATGCCAGACCAAGAAAGCAGGCAACGGCGGCTTTGTGCCCGGTCGTTTTGCAATGACCTGCTGTGTGCAGGATATTGAGTTTGTAGGTTTCCCCTGCATGTACGACAACGCAAAGAGCCTGAAGCAGCGTGATTGGATTCGTGTTACTGCAAAGGTAAATTACAAGTTCCATAACGCATATAGAGGAAAAGGCCCGGTGCTTACCGCTATTTCTGTGGAGCCGGCAGAAAAGCCCCTGAATGATGTTGTGACCTTCTCCTGATAGATTAGAAAGGAGCCAGTTCCTATGCAAAATTGGATTTGGAAAATCGCAGGAACTGCTGCAGCAGTGGTAACAGCCGGTGCAGCGGTAGCATTGATGGAAAAAATTCTGCAAAAGCGTCAGGACGACATCGAACAAATTCTGGAGCAGAACCGTTTAGACCAGAATGAGGAAACGGTGACCCCTGAGTGGGAGCAAGAGGTACAGCCCTCGCAGCAGGCAGAACAGGCACAGCCTGCTCAGCCCCCTGTAGCGCAGGCACGTCCTGTGGGTGAGGATACCCCTAACCCGAACCCGGTTATGGCACCACCCGCAGAAACACCCCGCACTGCTGACGGAAAAATTGACGTGAGTAAACTGTGTGACCCCGCCGATTTCTGCGATTGGGACGATTTGGGCTGCAAATCTTAAACAGTAAAATAAAAGCGGCAGGCAGAGATTTTGTTCTCTGCCTGCCGCTTTTGCTTTTTCAGTATGCGTTTACGCAGGAATAGCGGGGCTGCAATATACTATCATACGTTTCTTTACGACAATGATGCTGCTATATTCCCGATTTGCTGCTAGTTTGGTCAAAATAGATGAAGCCCGTAATTACAAAGTGGAATAGCCAAAGCTGTTTACAAGGGCATCAATATGCTTGCCTTCTTTGCACCAGGGGCAGTCCTTGGCGTCATAGCTGGCATATTCGGGTAAATCGTTGGGGTTGAAAATCGAGGTGACAGGATAGCCGCAGTATTCTTCCTGCGTAGAATAAATAGCCGAAAGCCCTGCTACAGTGCCGCCATAATAATTTACGGCCTGCACAGCGGACTGTACCGTGTAGCCGGTTGTAATGGTAGCAGCCAAAATCAAAACGTGCTTGCCGGCAATGGTAGGGCTGATGTTATCACGGAAAATAATCTGGCTGCCTGCCGTATACTCCGGGGTAACCACGTAAATGGTCTGGTGTGCGTTCATGTTTACAAAGCCATCTTTGGTCAGCTCGCTGGCAAGGCAGGTGCCAATTACCTGTGTACCGTCTAAGCATAGGACAGTGTCCACAATGGTGTTGCTGCGGTAGGCGGCAACAAGCTCCTGTGCAACCGACTTTGCCTCAGATAAGCGAGATTTTTGCGTGGTTACATCAATATAGTAGTTGATGTGGCTGTGGCTTGTGGCAAAGTGCCCGTGTGCAACACGGAGGAATAAGTCACCCTTTTTGGTGGGTAGTTTTACCATGTTCATTCGCATAACATTCCACACTCCTTTATATGGCTCTGCGTAACCGCAGTTGTATATCTCTATTGTACAAGCAAATACAGCGGCTCACAATGAACAAAGCAAACAAAAAAACGCCGCTTGTTTTGCAACAAACGGCGTTTTGTAGTTCTATTTTGGTCCGAATCAGCTGCAAAGCCGATTACTTAGCGTATTCGGTAGCACGGCTTTCACGGATAACGCTGACCTTAATCTGACCGGGATAATCCAAAGTATCCTCAATCTTCTTAGCAACAGCACGTGCCAGCAGGATAACCTGGTCATCACCAATCTTGTCGGGCTGAACCATAATGCGGACTTCACGGCCTGCCTGTACGGCAAATGCCTGCTCAACACCATCAAAGCTGGAGGAAATCTCTTCCAGATTTTCCAGACGCTTGATGTAGTTCTCCACGTTTTCACGGCGAGCACCGGGGCGGGCAGCGCTGATTGCGTCAGCAGCCTGCACGATGAATGCCAGCGGAGTCTTGGGCTCAACATCACCGTGGTGAGCCTCAACAGCGTGGATAACAGCAGGTGCTTCCTTGTACTTACGGCAAATGTCAACGCCGATTTGTACGTGGCTGCCTTCGATTTCGTGGTCCAGAGCCTTGCCGATGTCATGCAGCAAACCTGCGCGGCGAGCCTGTGTTACGTTCAGGCCCAGCTCACCAGCCAGCAAGCCGGAAATCCATGCAACTTCCATGGAGTGGTTCAGTGCGTTCTGACCAAAGCTGGTGCGGTACTTCAAACGACCAATCAGCTTAATCAGGTCGGGGTGCAGGCCGTGGATGCCCAGTTCCATAACTGCCTTTTCGCCTTCACGCTTCATCTGCAGTTCCAGCTCACGGCGGCACTTATCAACGGTTTCCTCAATGCGTGCCGGGTGGATACGGCCGTCAGCAATCAAGCGCTCCAAAGTCATGCGGGCAACTTCACGGCGGGTCTGGTCAAAGCTGGAAAGGGTAATTGCTTCGGGCGTGTCGTCGATAATCAAATCAACGCCGGTAGCAGTTTCCAAAGCACGAATGTTGCGACCCTCACGGCCGATGATGCGGCCCTTCATCTCATCGCTGGGCAGCGAAACAACAGAAACCGTGGTCTCGCTGGAGTGGTCAGCAGCACAGCGGCTGATAGCCTGACCAATCAACTGCTTGGCAATGGTGTCGCACTCGTCCTTCATGTTGGTTTCGTATGCGGCAACACGGATTGCTTTTTCATGGTGCAGCTCTTCGTCTACACGATGCAGCAGCAGCTCTTTTGCATCTTCCTGAGAAAGGCCGGCGAGAGTTTCCAGCTTTTCGGTTTCACGAATCTTAATCTGCTCCAGTTCGTCCAAACGGGCGTCAACCAAAGAGGTGCGCTGTTTCAGGTCTTCTTCCTTCTTTTCCAGTGCTTCGGTCTTTTTATCCAGAGTGGTTTCCTTCTGGTCGATACGATTTTCCTGACGGGAAAGCTCAGCACGGCGCTCTTTTACTTCCTTGTCAGCTTCGGCTTTCAGCTTATAAACTTCGTCCTTAGCCTCTACGATAGCCTCTTTGCGTTTCTGGTCAGCGGTACGGATGGCATCGTTTACGATGCGCTTTGCTTCTTCGTCGGCGTGATTGATCTTTTCGATTGCATCGCGCTGTTTGTTTTGAAACACGGTATAACAAACAAAAGCGCCGGCTGCAAAAGCAACAAGTACACCAACAATGCTAGCCCAAATAGAGATTTGCATGGTCCTTGTTCACTCTCCTTAAAAAATAAATGAGGAGATGCTGCCACAGAGCCGCGCCTTTAACAAAGAGTAATATTTATAAGTTATAATTACAAAAAGGATAACAAAACGGAACAAAACAACCGCTTTGACACAGTATTCGGTTTATATCTTATAAACGGGCCGATGCCCGAGTGTTAAATGCCTAAAAAGACCCTGCTTTCGCATCATATATGCTATTATCTATACTAAAATAAAGGGGGGCAATTGTCAAGATTTTTCTTGACATTAAGTAAGATATGGCTTATAGTTAACGGTGTAGAGGCAGGTGTCTTTCTATGCCTGTTTCTGCCTCCATATCCCGCAAAAGCGTCGATGCGGACAACGCCGCCGAAACGCACTGCAACAGAGAAAGCCGCCGCGGTTTCCGCGTGGTGCAAGCGGCTTGGCAGGGCATCGGTTTGGATACCACCGCTGAGTGCAGGGGCGAACCTCTGCCGGGCCCGGCCCGTTACCGCCGGAACGAGTGGGCAGCCGCCAAACGGCAAGGGCTGCAATTCGGGTGGAACCGTGGAACATTTGCTTTTTCAAATGCTTCATCCCGTTTATGTATTTACGGGATGGGGCATTTTTCTTTTTTATATCTGCTGTTGCAACGGCAGGAAAGGAGCAATTACTATGATTAACGTAAACCTGAAGGGCGAAGTAAAGCAGTTTGAAGCCGGCATCTCGGTAGCTGAGCTGACCAAGACCATCAGCATGGGCCTGTACCGTAATGCTACCAGCGCAAAGGTAGACGGTCAGATTGTGGACCTGCGCACCGAGCTGAACAACGACTGCGCTGTGGAAATCCTGACTTTTGAGGACAAGGAGGGCAAGGAGGCTTACTGGCACACCGCCAGCCATATCCTGGCACAGGCTGTGCAGCACCTGTTCCCCGGCACCCACTTTGGCATCGGCCCCGCATTGGAAAATGGCTTCTACTATGATATGAAGTACACCCGTGCATTCAGCCCCGATGACTTTGCAGCAATCGAAGCAGAGATGAAGAAAATCGTAAAGGCTGACCTGCCTATCGAGAAAAAGCACATCACTGTAGAAGAAGGCCGTGTTCTGTTTGCTGAGCAGCCCTACAAGCTGGAGCTGCTGGAGGAGTACGCAGCTAAGGGCTGGGATTTGACCATTTACACGCAGGGCGACTTTACCGACCTGTGTGCAGGCCCTCACCTGATGAGTACCGGCGGCATGAAGGGCATCAAGCTGACGCAGGCTACCGCTGCTTACTGGCGCGGCAATGCGGAAAATGATACCATGACCCGTGTATACGGCATCACCTTCCCCAAGGCAAGCCAGATGGAAGAATACTTCAAGCAGCTGGAAGAGCTGCGCAGCCGTGACCACAACAAGATTGGCCGTGAGCTGGAGTACTTTACCACTGTTGAAACAATCGGCCAGGGCCTGCCTGTGCTGCTGCCCAACGGCAGCCGTGTTATCCAGCTGCTGCAGCGCTGGATTGAGGATACCGAGCAGGCAAACGGCTATCTGCTGACCAAGACCCCCCTGATGGCAAAGCGTGAGTTCTACAAGATTTCCGGCCACTGGGACCACTATCTGGACGGTATGTTCATTTTGGGCGACCCGTATGATGAGGAAAAGGAGTGCTTTGCACTGCGCCCCATGACCTGCCCGTTCCAGTATCAGGTTTTCCTGAACCGTAAGCGCAGCTACCGTGATTTGCCCATGCGCTTGGGCGAAACCTCTACCCTGTTCCGCAATGAGGATTCCGGCGAGATGCACGGCCTGACCCGTGTACGCCAGTTTACCATTTCTGAGGGTCACCTGATTGTTCGCCCCGACCAGCTGGAGGAGGAGTTCCGCCAGTGCTTCGAGCTGACCCAGTATACGCTGGGCACTTTGGGCCTGTTGAACGACGTTACCTATCGTTTCAGCCAGTGGGACCCTGCAAACCCGGGCAATAAGTACGAGGGTACTGCGGAGCAGTGGGAGCACGCACAGTCTGTTATGGGTAAGATTCTGGACCACTTGGGTGTTGATTATCAGGTTGGTATCGACGAAGCTGCTTTCTACGGCCCCAAGCTGGACATTCAGCTGAAGAACGTCTACGGCAAGGAAGATACCCTGATTACCATTCAGATTGATATGCTGCTGGCAAAGCGCTTTGATATGTACTACACCGGTGAAGACGGACAGAATCACCTGCCCTACATCATCCACCGTACCAGCGTTGGCTGCTACGAGCGTACTCTGGCTGCTTTGCTTGAAAAGTATGCCGGCGCACTGCCCACTTGGCTGATGCCCACACAGGTTGTTGTGGTGCCCATCACCGAGCGCACCCACGAGTATGCAGCACAGGTCAACAAAAAGCTGCTGGCAGCAGGCATCCGCAGCACTGTGGACGCTCGCAGCGAAAAGATGCAGTACAAACTGCGTGAGGCAAAGCTGAAGAAGACCCCCTATATCCTGGTTGTTGGCGACAAGGAAATGGAGGCAGGTGCAGTAGCAGTAAATGCTCGTACCGAGGCTAAGGGCGGCGTTAAGAGCGTGGACGAGTTCCTGGCTCAGATTTTGAACGACGTTGCTACCAAGTGCTTAGACTGATAAAAATACTTTACGCCGCTGTGCTTTGTGCACGGCGGCTTTTTTGTTTTGTGGCTGCAATGCAATATAAAATGTGGAAAATAGAAAAAACTATTGCACTTCTAAAAATTATGTGTTATACTTTTTAGGCGGTTTAGTGAAACCGCAATTATGCGCTTGTAGCTCAGTCGGTAGAGCATCTGACTTTTAATCAGAGGGTCTGGGATTCGAGTTCCCACAAGCGCACCAAAAACGCCCGCACGGTAACGTGCGGGCGTTTTCTGTTTTTGCAAAAAGCAGATTTTCTTGCGATAAGCGGATGCGCTGCCACTGTTGCAGCAATTTGGCGGGAAGAATAACATACACAGCAAAAAAGGCAGGCAGTAAGCGTAAGTGCTTCTGCCTGCCTTTTTGCCATTTTATGGGTTGGTGCGGTCAACAGCGTATGGGATACATCATTTAATCGCCCTGCGGTGTTTGCTTGGTTAAGTGTGCCACCAGTTTGTCAAAGCTCTCCTCACTCAAATCGTGTTCCACTTTGCAAGCGTCCTCGGCAGCCACATTGGGGTTTACGCCCAAGCGAATAAACATATTGGTAAGCACCTGATGACGGTTATAAATGCGCTGTGCCACAGCTCGGCCTTTGTCCAACAGCTTGATTTGCCCACCTGGTTCCATCTCGATGTAAGAATCGGTACGAAGCAGTTTCATTGCACGGCTGACACTAGGTTTGGAGTAACCCAGTTCCTCAGCGATGTCAATCGAGCGTACAGAGCCGTTACGCTCTTCCAGTTTTAGAATAGTTTCCAAATAATCTTCCGCAGATTGTTGGATTTTCATAGTAAAGCCCCCTTTTAGTGGGTATTATTCTTATACAGATTAACATAATAGTGGCAGTTTGACAAGGGTAACCGACGGTTGCTTGACACTAGTAGTTAGTAGTGGTAAACTGTTTTTGCTAAAAAAGTTAGTTCGAGCTAACAGTTGCAGTGATGATGGGAAGCACTGCGGGAGGATAAGATATGAAAACATTAAAAGATGCAAAAGTGGGCCAGACCGTTGTGGTGGCTAAGGTGGCTGGCGAAGGCCCGGTTCGCCGCCGCATTATGGATATGGGCATTACAAAGGGTGTGGAAATTCTGGTCCGTAAGGTGGCACCGCTGGGCGATCCGATGGAGCTGCATTTGCGTGGGTATGAGTTAAGCGTGCGCAAGGCAGATGCAGAGATGGTAGAGTTGGTATAAACGGCAATATATGAGGAGAAGGAAAACCCATGGCAGATATTAAAATAGCACTGGCGGGTAACCCTAACTGCGGTAAAACAACCCTGTTTAACGATTTAACAGGTGCAAACCAGTATGTAGGCAACTGGCCCGGCGTTACGGTGGAAAAAAAGGAAGGCAAATTAAAAGGTGCAAAGGACGTAATTATTCAGGACTTGCCCGGTATTTATAGTTTGTCCCCTTATACAATGGAGGAAGTTGTCACTCGCCGCTATTTGGTAAACGAAAAACCTGACGCAATTTTGGATATTGTGGATGGTACCAATATCGAGCGTAACCTGTACCTGACAACACAGTTGATTGAGCTGGGCATTCCGGTAGTTATTGCCGTAAACATGATGGACCTGGTGCGTAAAAACGGCGACAAAATCAATCTGGATAAACTGGGCAAAGCCTTGGGCTGTCAGGTTGTGGAAATGAGCGCCCTCAAAGGCGAAGGCAGCGCACAGGCAGCACAGGCAGCCATCTTTGCTGCGCATAAAGGTATAACCGAGGAACCTCCCCATATGTTTGATGGCTGTGTGGAGCACGCACTGGCACATATTGAGGAGTCGATTCAGGATAAGGTCGAAACACGTTTTCTGCGCTGGTACTCTATCAAGTTGTTTGAGCGTGACAACAGAGTGCAGGAAGAGCTGAATTTGGACGATGAGCTGAAGGCACATCTGGAAGAACATATTGCAGATTGTGAAGCAGAGATGGACGATGATGCAGAAAGCATTATCACCAACCAGCGTTACGAGTACATCGGCACCGTGGTGAAAAAGGCTGTGGTGAAAAAGAGCGCGCCCGGTACGCTGACAACTTCAGATAAAATCGACCGTATTGTAACCAACCGTATTTTGGCTTTGCCTATCTTTGCGATTGTTATGTTTCTGATGTATGCCATCGCTATGGGCGGATGGCGCATCTCCATTGGCACCATCGGCACAGACTGGGCAAACGAAGTGCTGTTTGGCAAATGGGTGCCGCATTTCTTCGATACAGTGCTAACAACACTGGGTGTGTCCGGTTGGCTGTATAGCCTGATTATGGACGGTATCGTAGCAGGTGTGGGCTCGGTGTTGGGCTTTGTCCCTCAGCTGACTGTACTGATGGTGCTGCTGGGCATTTTGGAAGACTGCGGCTATATGTCCCGTGTAGCATTTATTATGGACCGTGTATTCCGCCGCTTTGGCTTGTCCGGCAAGAGCTTTATTCCCCTGCTGGTTGGTACAGGCTGCAGCGTCCCCGGCATTATGGCATCTCGTACCATCGAGCAGGAACGTGACCGCAAGATGACCATTATGACCACAAGCTTTGTTCCCTGCGGCGCAAAGATGCCGATTATCGGTTTGTTTGCAGGTGCAATTTTCGGCGACTCTCCCCTTGTTGCAACCTCTGCATTTATGATTGGTATTGGCGCTGTGATTTTGACCGGCATTATGCTGAAAAAGACCAAGCCTTTCTCCGGCGAGCCTGCTCCCTTTGTTATGGAACTGCCGGCCTATCATATGCCTTCTGTTACCAACGTAGCACGCTCTACATGGGACCGTGCGTGGGACTTTATCAAGCGTGCAGGTACCGTAATTCTGGTAGCTTCCATGGTACTGTGGTTCTTGCAGAACTATGGCGTTGTAGATGGCGGTTTCCGTATGGTGGAGGACAACAACAACTCCTTGCTGGCAATGATTGGCAACGGCATTGCTTGGCTGTTCTACCCGCTGGGTTGGGTTGGCGATATGGCATGGAAGGCTACTGTGGCCAGCTTTACCGGCCTGATTGCAAAGGAAGCAATCGTTATGACCTTTGGTACCCTGTACCAGTTTGGCGGCGAGCTGAGCGAAAGCGGCCGTGAAATTTGGCCCCTGATTGCACAGGACTTTGGCCCGGTTACAGCATACAGCTTTATGATTTTCAACCTGCTGTGTGCACCGTGTATTGCGGCAATGGGCGCAATCCGCCGTGAGATGAACTCTCGTAAGTGGGCGATTTTTGCTATTACATATATGTGCGTGTTCGCATACGTAATTTCCATGATTGTATTCCAGATTGGCGGCTTGTTTACCGGCGAGGCAGTGTTCAGCGGATTTACTGTGGCGGCTTTGGCAGCGGTTTGTGTGATTTTGTATATGCTGCTGCGCAAGGGTTACCAAAAGCCTAAGGAGAAAAAGTAATATTGTTTTGTACACAAAGGAGGTGCCGTGATGGCAGGCGATTTGATTGTGATTTTGGTATTGGCTGTAGTTGTGTTTTTTGCGGTACGTTCTATGTGGCGGCAGCATAAGGCAGGCGGCTGCTGCGGTGGAAACTGCGGCTCCTGCAGTGGCTGCGGTAATAAAGCAGCCCAAACAAAACAGCCGTAAGCAACGATACAAACAAAAAGAACCGATGTGGAACTTCCACATCGGTTCTTTTGCTTGATACGTGCAATTATTATTTGGACTTATCCTGTAGGATAAACCAGAAGGTGCTGCCTTTTCCCACAGTAGAGTCAACGCCAAAGCGGGCTTTGTGCTGCTGCAGGATAGCCTTTGTGATAGAAAGGCCAAGGCCCGTACCCTGCTTGCCGGCACTGCTGCGGCTGCGATAGTAGCGGTCAAACAAGCGTGGCAGGTCCGATGCAGGAATACCCGGCCCGTGGTCTTCGACCTCTACCCGCACACCCTCCTTGCAGCGGCTTGCACGGAGAATAAAGATACCGTCCTCGCCCAGATGGTGCGCTGCGTTGCCTAAAAGGTTGTGCAAAACACGCTCCAACATGGCAGGGTCAGCCCAGACGTTCAAAGCAGTGTCTTCGGGCAGCTCTAAAAGCAGCTGCCAATGGTTTTGCTCACACATTGCTGTATAGCGGTCGGCGACTTCTTCGCAGAGCTGGCACAAGTCAAAATAAACCATTTCGCATTTTTCAGCACCGGAAGAAACCTTGCTTAGCTCCAGCACACTGTTTACCAGTGCGGTTAGGCGGTCACTTTCCCGTATGATGATGTTTAACTGATTGTCACGGCGCTGCTGGTCGTTGCCTGTCAGGTCTCGTACGGTTTCCGCATAGCCTTTGATGAGTGTTAGCGGGGTGCGTAAGTCGTGGGATACGTTTGCCAGCAGGTCACGCTGCAGCTGGGCGCTTTGTTCCACTTGACCTGCCATGTGATTAAAGTCACGGCACAGCTGACCGAATTCGTCTTGGCGGGAATCCGGCACAGGAATGCGCACCTTGTAATTGCCACGGGCCATTTGATTCGCAGCATCGGAAAGCTGCGTCAACGGGCGTGTAACACGGCGGCTGAAAAGCCATGCCACTGCAAGAGCAGGTACAATCAAAAAGGTTGCAATAATCGGCAGTAATAATCCTAAAACCTTACCGGCTTCGTTTACCTGTGCGAGGCTGGTGGAAATCAACACACAGTACTGACCGTTTTTGGTAGTGCGGCCAATTACCATTTGGCGGCTGCCGCTGGTTGTTTCCGTAATATGGTATAGTTCTTCCTGCTCAAAGCAAAGGTTGCGCAGGCGCATAATCAAGGCATTATCACGCTCGGTGGTTGCAGTATTGTGTCCAAATACATTTGCGCCGGAACCATGCAGCAGGCAGGGATACAGGTTTTCGCTGTACATGACACTGCGCAAAGTTGTATCCGAAATATCCACACAGCAATTGGTAAGCGTTAAAGAGCCCTCTGCCAAGGCTTGGTTCATTTCGTCCCAAAAGTCGGAGTTAATGGTAAGCCCGGACAGGTCACGGTGAGAAAGCTCGACCCCATCTTCCAGCGCTGCGTCCATGCGGCTGATGGTTTGGTCCAGCCGACGGGAAAGCATATCCCGAATAAAGCGGTTATAGCGGGGCTGCAGCAAGTTGGCAGATAAAATCCATACAAACAACAGAATAACAGCAGCCATACCAAGCAGCAAACACAAAATCTGTGTGCGGATACGCACACGGTGGGGATTTGCACACATTTGGCGCATATATCGCTTTGTTTCAAGCTTTTGTTTCATGCTTGCTTACTTCCTTTTATCAGGGTCAAATTTGTAACCCACACCCCACACGGTAGAGATATAATCCCGGCAGCTGCCCAAGTGGCTGCGCAGCATTTTTACGTGGGTGTCCACAGTGCGGTCCTCACCAAAGTAGTCGTAATTCCACACCTTTTGCAGGATTTTTTCTCGGCTGAGCGCAATGCCTTTGTTGGCTGCCAAAAATACCAGCAGGTCAAACTCCTTGGGGGTCAGGCTTACTTCGCTGCCCTCTACCTGTACGGTGTGGCTGGCGGTATCAATTGTCAAATCCGCAAAGGTCATCTGCGTAGCGTCATGGTCGGCACGAGGCATGGTGCGGTTCAAAACGGCCTTAATGCGTGCAACCAGCTCACGGGGAGAAAACGGCTTTACAACATAGTCGTCAGCACCGCCCTCCAGACCGGCCAGCTTGTCATATTCTTCGCCACGTGCGGTCAAAATGATAACGGGTGTTGTAATTTTGCGGCTGCGCATTTCACGCAGGCAGGTCATGCCGTCCATAAAAGGCATCATAATATCCAGAATGACTAAGTCAAAATTGCTGGTGGTAAGCATAGCAAGTGCAGCGCTGCCATCGGTGGCTTCCTCGCAGGTAAAACCGGCAAACTGTACGTGCTCACGAATCAATTCACGAATCAAAGGTTCATCGTCTACAATTAAAATTTTTGCCATAAGGGATTCCTCCGTTTTGGAATAGTATGCTCGTATTTCAGCATAACAGTCCTTCATGAAGATTTAATGAAAACTGAGGACTTTTTTACACTTTTCATGCTCAGTATAGCAGATTCCCGAATAGGAAAAAAGCATAAAGTGCAACCGTACTAAAGTAAAAGCAAGGTGCATAGGTTATACCAGAATGTGCGGCGTGGGCAATACCCGCAGCGCCGGCAGTAACAATAGGGGGCTATGTACTATGTTTATGCTTACAATCCAAAAGGCCAACCTGAAAAAAATAGGGGCGCTGGCGTTATGCGGTGCGGTAATTGCAGCGGCAGCTATGGCTGGAAAAGTTGTGGAAAGAAATACGGAGACGACAGCGGTAGCTGCCTCGGTGGAATCTACACAGGATATTCAAACCTACTTTTTAGGGTTTGGGTTGGAGGTGGACCCAACGGATATTACCGCAGATAAGGTTAAGGTGCCCAAAAAGTGGAACGATAGTTTTTCTGCATTCAATAACATTGTGGCAAAGCGGCAGCGATTTAACCGAATGCAAGGGCAAAACCGTTGAAAAGTGGCTGGCGGCGATTCCTTCGCTGAGCACAGGCGAGCAAACGATGTACGGTGTGCTGCTGCTGCGCAATCAGAAGGTGCTGGGGGCTTACATATTGGAAAAGCCCTCCGGAAATGTGAGCGGCTTGACCGATGTGGTGCAGGCCAAGGCGCTGGAGCAGGAAAAAGCAAAGGAAAGCGCAGCGGCTGCAACTCCGGAAGAAGAGGATGTGCCGGTGAGTTTAGATGTGGATTTAGCAGTAGGCGCAGATGGTTATCCGGTAGAATAAAACAAAAAGGCGATGCGGCTGCATCGCCTTTTGTTTTGTCGAACATTCACGCAATCTATAATTTTACAATGTGTGCGGAAAAACCGACAATTTTTTTCGCAAACTGAGGATAGCATATTTAAGTGAGAACGATTATAATAAAGAAAATAAAAAAGGCAAAGGCATTGCCGATTTGCGAGAAAGGGAGATTACAATCATGCAGCAGTTTTCCTATACGATTCAGGACCCATACGGGATACATGCCCGCCCAGCAGGGCAACTGTTTCGCATGGCACGAGAGTTTGATTGTACTGTTACCGTACAGTGCAAGGGACAAAGCTGTAGCTTAAAAGAGCTGATGCATTTTATGGCATTGGGCATTATGCAGGGGGATACCATCACCGTGCAGGCAGAAGGCAAGGACGAGGCTGAGTGCATTGCCCAAATCAGCAAATTTTTAACCGAAAACGTGTGATACAGCTAAAATACTCTTAAAATTCCCGGGCAGTTGTTTTGGCTGTCTGGGGGTTTTGTTTTTCATTCTATATAGCGATATAGCGAGAGGAGGCTACCATGAATCAGTGTAAAGGTGCAAGCGTTGTGGCCGGTGTGGCAATTGGTCCGCTGTATTTTTATCAGCGGCCGGAGCGCTGTTATGATATGACCCCTTGTGAAGACGCTGCGGCTGAGCTGGAACGTATGGAACAAGCTCGGCAGCAATCGATTGCCCAGCAAAAGGTCTTGTACGAAAAAGCTTTGGCAGAGGCCGGCCCGGATATTGCGGCTGTGTTTGATGTACATGCCCTCATGCTGGAGGATGACGAGTTTGTAGAAACAGTAAAGGAAAATATTGTCAGTCATCATATGCGTGCAGAATATGCCGTCCGCTGTGCTGCTTATGCAATGGTGGACCGCTT
>RCNH01000471.1_pt1 | contig 16498 bp, 15 predicted proteins | sample 2041161 | NCBI WGS metagenome assembly RCNH01 (sample SAMN09708215, study PRJNA481090) | Feces metagenome, whole genome shotgun sequencing project. | biome: feces | host: Leptonychotes weddellii | place: Antarctica: Sion Island | collected 2010-03-01 | reverse complement strand
CTATTGTTTTAGGCTCTGATGTTCTAACAAGCGTAAAGACCTACATAATTTATGAAGATGTTGCTATCCATGATTTTGGTCTTTTAAGATGGGTGCTAGGCACTTTAGTGTTTGCTGTCTTGGCACCGATAGCTGGTTGTCTGTTGACTGGTCTTGACCGTAAAATTACTGCTCATATGCAGGGACGTGTCGGCCCTCCAATTCTTCAGCCTTACTACGACGTACGTAAGCTATTAATGAAAGATCATGTAAGCGTCAACAGCATTGATGGATTATATGTAGCATGCGCTCTCGTATTTACTCTCATTGGTGGCGGTGTATTTATCGCTGGCGGCAATTTACTGCTCTGCGTGTTCTTGGTAACGCTTTCAGCTTTATTCTTTATTTTGGCTGCATATTCTTCACGTTCGCCGTATGCAGAAATTGGCGCAGATCGTGAAACACTGCAGGTCATGGCATATGAGCCTATGATTCTCTTTATGACTGTGGTCTTTTATTTGGTGGTTGGCACGTTTGATATAACAGGTTTGTTCACACTAGACGTACCTATGATTGTACACACCATTCCATTGTTTATTGGTTTACTGTTTGTATTGACTATCAAACTGCGCAAATCGCCTTTTGACTTGTCATACTCACACCACGCACATCAGGAATTAGTAAAGGGTGTTACCACCGAATTAAGTGGACGTAGTCTAGCCATGGTTGAAGTAATGCATTGGTGCGAATCAGTTCTCTTCATGGCTTGGGTTGGCATGTTCTTTATTACAGGCAATCCACTGAGTTTTGTTTTGGCACTTGTTGTTATTACGCTGGTATATGTATTTGAAATCTGGATTGATAATAACTTTGCCCGATTAAAGTGGCAAACATGCTTGAAGTGGTCTTGGATTATGGCTGCAATCGTAGGTGCTCTCAATGTTGGCGCCTTGGTTGTAATAGCCATGCTGTAGGAGGATATATGAGCTACCTTTCTAAATCACCTTGGGTAATCCATTACGACGGAAGTAGCTGTAATGGATGTGATATCGAAGTTTTAGCAGCGTTGATGCCTCATTACGATGTTGAACGTTTTGGTGTCATTAATACTGGCAACCCAAAACACGCAGACATCTTTTTGATCACTGGCTCTGTAAATGCGCAAAATATAAGCGTTGTTAAAGAGATTTATGACCAAATGATTGAACCTAAAGTTGTAGTCGCATGTGGTATCTGCGCTTGTACTGGTGGCATTTTCCACGATTGCTATAACGTAATTGGTGGTGTTGATAAAGCGATTCCTGTTGACGTATATGTTCCAGGATGCGCAGTTCGACCTGAAGCCATTATCGATGGCGTAGTACAAGGCGTAGCTATACTTGAGAAAAAAGCCCAAGAAATGTCTGAACACAAAAAGAAGGGGGGGTGCTAACTTATGTCGCTTGTTCAGCACTATACCGATATTGAATTGTCTGAGCTACTTGAACTTGCTAACAAAAAACATGAGCAAAATTATCGTTTTGTTCAGATGCTCTGCGTTACTACCGATAAAGGAATCGATGCGTTATATACCTTTATGAAAGGCAACGATATCGAAAATTACACAATCAAAGCCATCAATACCGAAACCACATCTGTACCTTCTATATCGCATTTGTTTTTAGCTGCATTTCCATTCGAAAATGAAGCACATGACCTATTTGGTCTTAATGTAACCGATATCGCAATTGACTTCATGGGTGATTTCTATATGGTTGCCATGGATAAACCAATGACCGTAATTTCACCTGAAGTACGAGCCGCTAAGCTTAAAGCTGCCAAAATTGCCGCCGCTAAAGCTGCTAAAGCCGCTCGTGAAGCTAAGGCTGCCAAGGAAGCACAAAATGCAATTTCAGACACGAATACACCTATAAGGTCAACAACTACTAACGTAAAGGAAGGTGAATAGTATGGGAAAGGCTACCGTTATCCCTTTTGGCCCTCAGCATCCTGTACTGCCTGAGCCGCTTCATCTTGATTTGGTAGTTGAAGATGAAAGAGTTATTGAAGCAGTTCCTCGAATTGGCTTTGTTCATCGCGGACTAGAAAAACTCGTTGAAACTCGTGATATTCATCAGTTTATATATGTAGCTGAACGCATTTGCGGAATTTGCTCATTCGGACACAGCCTTGGTTATGCTGAGACAATCGAAAGCATGCTTAATCTAGAAATTCCTCGCCGTGCGCAATATCTTCGTGTAATTCTGCATGAACTTTCACGCATACATTCACATTTACTCTGGCTCGGGCTTGCAGCTGACGGTTTTGGATTTGAAGCATTATTTATGCACTGCTGGCGTCTTCGTGAGCGTATCCTTGATATTTTTGAGCTTACTACTGGCGCTCGTGTTATTTTATCTGCTCTTTGCATTGGTGGAATTAATCGTGATATTGAAGATAGTGTATTACGAGGAATCGTTGATAAACTTGAGGACATCAAGGAAGAATACACTGAAATTATGACCACATTTTTGCAAGACAGTTCTGTTAAAAGCCGTCTTGAGGGTGTGGGATACCTTTCAGAAAAGCAAGCACTAGAACTTGACATGGTCGGACCTTTTGCTCGAGCATCTAATGTTGCCTACGACTGTCGCATGCTTGGTAACGGTGCATATGGCGAGCTTGAACATTTTGAGCCAATAACGGATACTCAGGGCGATTGCTACGCGCGCGCTAAAGTTCGTACGTTAGAAGTATTACAGTCTATTGATATAATCAAAGAACTTGTAGCCAAGATTCCTCATGATGGTATTGGTAGTAAAACTAAGTTAACACCACCTGATTGTTCACAGGCTTGTAACGTTTTAGAGCAACCACGCGGTGAATGCTACTATTATGCACGCGGCAATGGTACTAAAAACCTTGATCGCATGCGTATGCGTACTCCTACCTCTCAAAATTTAGCTGGTATGGTAAAAGCCATTGAAGGCTGTGATTTAGCTGATGTACCTAACATTATCCTAACCATCGATCCATGCATTAGCTGTACAGAAAGGTAGGATCATGGGCAATTTTAAACTCGGTAAAATGACCCTTAGGTCATTGTTCAATAAACCTGAAACCATTATGTATCCCGCAGAAACGCGTCCAGCGCCTGCAGGATTAAAAGGTCATATTGAAAACGATATCAAGGATTGCATTTTTTGTGGTATCTGCGAAAAACGTTGTCCATCTCATGCTATCGACGTTTCAAAAGATAGAGAAACGTGGAGTATTAATTACTTTATGTGTGTTCAGTGTGAGACATGCGTCATGGAATGTCCTAAGCATACGTTAAAAATGCTACCTCAATACCCTCAAGTTTCTATAACCCAAGAAGTACACACCCTCAAGAAACCTGAACTAACAGAGGAAGAAAAAGCTAAACTTATCGCCAAAGAAGAACAGCGAGCTGCTAAAATTAAAGCCGCATTAGCGGCAAAAGCCGCTCGTGAGGCTAAGAAGGATGAAGTGGATGTCAAAGCAGGAACAGACAACTGAAGAAGTAACTGACCGTATTTTCACACTAGCGAATATCATTTCCTTTATTCGTTTAAGCTTGGTACCAATTTTTTTTGTACTCTTATTAAACGGACATGATTTTTCCGCAACACTTTTATTCGCTATAGCTGCAAGTACTGATTGGGTCGATGGTCAGGTAGCTCGCAAAACACATACGGTTTCTAAACTCGGACAGTTATTAGATCCTGCCGTTGATCGTATTCTTATTATTACAGGCGTTATTGGTCTTTTAATTGTAGGTCGATTACCTATATGGATTGTTGTTTTAGTATTGGCTCGTGATTTATTACTGCTTATTGGTGGAGGAGTGCTTCTTATCCACTACAAAACGCGTGTGCCAGTTGTTTACTTAGGTAAGGTAGCATCTACTTTTATCTACATCGGATTTGCTGGTGTTTTATTGAATTGGCCATTAGTTCCTGGTCTAGCTTTATGCGATTTAGCATGGTTGCCTGGATTTAGTGGGTTCGCAGTTTCATGGGGTATCTGGTTTGTATATATCGGATTAGCTCTAGCCATCGTTACTACAACAATATATGTCATTCACGGATTACGCGAAATTAAAGAAATTAAGGCTCAAAACCAAGATGAAGCCGCATAACAACCATCGATCGTCAAATCACCCCCATCAGAATAAGCTACCTTCTCAAGCATCTTCAAGACGAGTGCCTCATTCGCACTCGTCTTGCGCTATGTCTGGTTCAAATCTCCCTTATGGTGAACGTCCTTTATGCGCAGATGGTTCACTATCTTCTACAAGCGATAGACTGCATGAACGCCAAGAGCGCTTACACAACACTAGCGCACAGAGACCTCACAGACAAAATATCTTACAGCCTAAATCTCGTTTACACTTTTCAGCCACACAGATTGCTACATGCTTGATAGTCATCTGTGTGCTATTTACTTTGATATTTAGTGTTGATACATTCATGCACCACAATACCATGTATCACGGTGTCGCTATAGGTGAAGTAAATGTATCTAATATGACAAAAGAAGAGGCAACTGCTGCTGTTCATAGCTTTTACGATGCACCATTTTCCCAAAACCAACTCTATATATTTGCAGATAAGGAAACACAAGAACGCTATGAAAAAGGTGAAGATGTGTTTTCTGACGAGCAGATTAACGAAGACACTTTGGGTTCTTCGCATGCATGGGTGGTTTCAAGCGACACATTACAAGCAACATTAGATGTAAGCTATTCAGTCGACCAGGCGTTTTTAGTTGGTAAAGGATTATCGTTTAGGCAAAGGTTTGAATGTTGGCTTAAAGGCATATCTATTACACCTGAAATCCATATCCCAAACACGGTAGTGGAGTCGATTGCTCGCCATATTAATAATATATCTGGCATTGAACGCATTGAGCATAATGTAAGCATTAACCAAGGTATAGCTAGCGTTTTACCAGGTCGTGATGGCATTATGGTAGATAACAACGAACTTTTAAACAATATAGTTAATGGCTTAGTCGACAAAAAAGAGTCAGTCACTGTCATTACGCCCGAACTTTACAACACGCCCGTATCATACCCAATTGAGGTAGCACAGACATGTGCTGACACAATTAATAGAGCACTTGCATATCCTGTTAATTTTACTATAGGCCAAACGTCATTCGAGCTATCGACGACAGAAGTTGGCTCTTGGGTTACCACGGAAATGATGACCACTGACGACGTAAAACTCATACCTGTCCTTAAACAAGATTACGCAGCAAGCCAACTCATGCATTACGCAAGCGAAATGGGTATTGTGTCTGAACATTCCGTAACGTTTGATACATCATCAGACGAGGTGATTGTTCGTGTTAGCTCCGAAGGTGAGATTCCGCAATATCAAACAGGCATTGAGTTGCTAGAAACGTCATTATTTAGCACAAATAGCACTTCAAATGCCGATACTTCTCAAATCTCAATCGTCGTTCCATATGCTCCTATTACTGATGCACTTACATTTGACGAAGCTCGCCGCTTAGGTGTAATTAGTCAGATATCGTCATATACTACTGAATATACCGCTGATGATTTAGAGCGTAACTTTAACATCCACCATATGGCAGATAAGCTTAACAACTCCGTCAATTTTGCTAATAGCTCTTGGTCAATGCTTAAAATAGCAGGCGAAATAGGTGAGTCGACGGGCTATAAACAAGCTGGTCAAATAGTTGATGGGCTAACAGTTAAAGACTTTGGCGGCGGTGTCTGTCAGGTTGCAACCACAGTATTTAATGCAGTTTACGAGTCTGGTTATCCTATCTCGGTCCGTCATAACCATAGCCTTTATATGTCTACCTATCCTGATGGTCGTGACGCTGCCATTGCGTGGCCAGATCTTGATCTTGCTTGGAAAAACAACACAGCATCTGATGTGCTTGTTACCACCTCATATACAGATACAACTGTTTCGGTATATCTATGGGGCGTAAACCAAGGATATACTATTTCTTCTACGACTAGCGCATGGGAACCATCTGACGCCTTTAAGATTAAAGTTACCTACGATCCAGCAATGAAAGAAAAGAAGGATCACATAGAAAAGAAGGGTCAAAACGGAAAATCGATTACAGTAACACGTACTATTTTCGACCGATACGGTAACCTTATATCAGAAGACACCTTTACCTCTACCTATGATCCGGTCAATCAAATTGTAATTCGCCCTGGGGAAGGGGACACTGAAGTTATTAGTCAGGGACAATATGACGAGATGATAGAAAAAGAGAAACAAGATTCCAAAAAGAAGGATGGAATTAATAAAAAAGTAGACGATGTAACCTCTGAAACATCTGCTACCGACACTCAAAACTCCGCCTCATCAAACGTCGCATAGACCCATTTTGTATACAAAAACCATTAATATAATTTTTGTATCAACACCAGCACTTTAGTTCTCTAAAGTGCTGAATTATTTTATAATAAGGACCGCTTGTCAAATCTACAAAAGTTAGGAGGAACCGATGTATTTTCAGAAAGACATCGAATGCATGCCTACCTCTGGCTTACAAGCGCTTCAGCTTAAGCGTTTAAAGTGGGCAGCAACGTATGCATATGAAAACATTGACTTATATCGTCATCGCTTCAATGAAGCTGGTGTTGATCCATATGCTATAACATCTTTAGAGGATATCTCTCGATTCCCTTTTGTAGTAAAGCAAGATATGCGCGATAACTATCCATTCGGCATGTTTGCCGTAGATAAAAAGGACGTCGCTCGAATTCACGCTTCATCTGGTACAACAGGTCAAGCAACAGTAGTAGGGCACACCCTTAATGACATTGAAAATTGGAGTCAATGTTTTGCACGTGGTATTTATATGGTAGGAGGCTCAGAAAAATCCACCATGCAAGTATCATATGGATACGGACTATTTACTGGTGGATTAGGCGCACATTACGGCGGAGAAAAAGTGGGATGTTCAGTCATTCCTATTAGTACCGGCAACACCAAACGTCAGCTACAAATCATGAAAGATTTCGGAACGACTATTTTAGCCTGTACGCCATCATATGCTGTGTTATTAGGTGATACCGCTATAGAACTTGGTTACAATCCCCATAATGATTTCAATTTAGAGGGCATTATAGTGGGCGCCGAGCCCTCAAGCGCCAATACTCGAAAAGAAATTAGTGAGCGTTTTGAATGCGACACCTGTGAAGTATACGGTCTATCAGAGGTAATGGGTCCTGGCGTTGCTTTTGAATGCGCAGAGCATAATGGCCTTCACCTTGCAGAAGACCATTTCTTAGCAGAAATCATTGATCCCGAGACATTAGAAGTTCTGCCTGACGGAGAATGGGGAGAATTAGTCATCACTACACTTACGCGTGAATGCTGCCCATTAATTCGCTATCGCACACGTGACCTCACTCGAATTATTCCTGGGCAGTGCACCTGCGGAAGAACACATAGGCGTTTAGATACCATTATTGGGCGTACTGACGACATGCTCATTATCCGTGGTGTAAACGTATTCCCATCTCAAATTGAGCAAGTAGTTATGCAATTCCCAGAGATTAGCCCTCATTATCAGCTCGTTGTTTCTACCAAAGGCCCACTTGATCATGTGGAACTTATGATAGAAACCGTTCCTGATTTCCCATTTGATGAGGTGCGAAAAGTTGAAGCTTTAAAGTACAAACTTGCAAGTGAACTTAAAAGTAATCTCCAAATTTCTGTTGCTATTAAAATTGTTGAGCCCAAAACAATTGAACGTTCTGAAGGCAAATCCAAGCGTGTTATTGACCTGAGAGAAAAGGTGCGATAATGATTAAGCAGTTAAGTGTATTTTTGGAAAACGACCGTGGCCGTTTGGCTCGCCTTACTCGCTGCCTTGCTGATGCTAACATCAACATGCATGACTTATTTATAGCCGACACGAGCGACTTTGGTGTTGTGCGTATCTTTTGCGACACGCCAGAAAAAGCCCTGAGTATCCTTCGCAATGAAAATTACCGAGCAACACTTACGGATGTTATTGCTATTAAAATCCCTAATCGACCAGGCGGACTTGCGGACGTGCTAGAATTTCTAAATGCCGAAAATGTAAACATTGAGTACGGGTATTGTTTTTCCCTAGGAGATAATTACGCTATCGACGTTTTAAAGGTTGAAGATACTACTATAGAATCATTATTGCAACGTATAGGTTTTGAAATCGTGAAAGCAGAAGATGTTTACTCAACAGATTAATGAAACAATTCAGTCATCCATTCAGCTAAAGCGTCACAAGCTCACCCTTGCGTCTGTGCTTTGCTTATTTGTCTGCGCATGCGCGCTCGCAGCGTTATGTCCAGGCCTTGCTCAGGCAGAAGTTCGAAAGTCCGATATCATTTTAGGTCAAAGTGTTGAAGCTCGCGGTCTTCCTGCTTCTTCTTGTCCTAACATTTCAAGCGAATATGCGCTTGTTGTAGACCCTGATGGCAAGGTCTATTTTGAGCGTGGTGCTGTAACACCTGCCCGCATTGCCTCTATGACAAAAATCATGACTGCAATTGTCGCTCTTGAGAACTCTAACCCGTCAGATATCGTTACGGTAGACCATGAAGCCGCTACAGTAGGAGAGTCATCTGCAGCACTTCGTGAAGGCGACACCATGACCATGGACACAGCATTATTAGCACTCATGGTTCCATCAGGAAATGACGCTGCTGTAGCTATTGCTAAAACCGTTGGTAAATCAATGAATCCTGATACTGCAGACCCTGAACAGGTATTTGTTGATGCAATGAATGACAAAGCGCAAGAACTTGGCTGTAAGGACACATACTACGAAAACCCTCATGGATTAGACATCAATCAGTTTGACGGTGACTTACAATCTACTGCTGCTGACATGGGTCGAATAGTATGCTATGCCATGCAAAACGAACAATTCCGCGACATTGTTTCTCATGGTGACACATCTATTAGCGTTACTTCTGCAGATGGCAATACACGTGAAATCATGTTGGAAAGTACGGATGAGCTGATTGGTGTATATGATGGTATAGCAGGTGTTAAAACTGGTTATACAGAATCTGCAGGTTATTGTTTTGCTGGTGCCGTAATTCGTGATGAAGGGGAGTACTATTCCGTTATCATGAACGCACCATCAAGCGATCAACGTTTTACTGACACAGCAACGTTAATGGATTGGGTTTACGGACATCATGTAAATTACCCACTTGCCATAAGTGATGAAACTACTACTATGGCTACAGCCAACGGCATTGTTGAAGTCCCAGTAGTTGCTCATGTGGCTCATCAGGGCTGGATTGATGTAACCATCCCTGCTACGTTATCTAATCCAGATCAATGTGTTACCGTCTTTGACCTGTCGGGAAACATTACCCAATCTGTTGAGTTTTATCCTGTAACTAATGATGTTCATACTGGTGATATCATAGGAAGCATAACGTATACGCAGCGTTCAGTAGAAATCGCTAGAATGGATATTGTGGCTACACAAGACGTTTTGGCACCTTCGCTTTTTGAAGGAATCAAAATTTGGTGGGATCGTTTATTTAGGGGATTCTCGGGCGAACCTAAGGTAGCTGAGTCTGTTCTCATAAATCAAACACCCCTACTTATTGATAAATCAAACGATTAACGCCGCACATAGAAAGGAAAAATCATGACTCAACAATGTCCTGTTTGTGGTGCTGCATTAAATGGCACTCTCGCAGCATGTCCTGTTTGTGGCTTTAAATTAGTTGACCGCACACAATCATTTGCACCAATCAATTTAGAACCAACACCTCACATGGCCTCCCAAGACTTACTTCAGGAAGCTAGCTTAAAGGTAGTTCGTGGCCCGCAGATTGGAAGCACATTTAGGCTGCTTACCGACCGAGAGATTACGATAGGTCGAAGCCCTAAGTGTGATATTTTCTTAAACGATATGACCGTTTCTCGAGATCATGCTGTAATTGAATTTAAGGATGAACAATTTGTTCTCACTGACCACGGCTCATATAACGGTGTTTGGGTTAACAATGTAAACGTAAAAGCCGTTGCGCTTCACGACAGTGACGTTATTCAGATTGGTTCATTTTGTCTCGTATTTAGTAAGACATTAGCATAGGGGTTTAAGATGGAGTTACTTTCCGGCAATGAAGCCATCGCACGTGGTGCATGGGAAGCAGGCGCAAGTATTGGCGTTGCATACCCAGGCACACCTTCAACCGAGGCCATGGAAGCATTTGCTCGATACCACAACGTCTATGCAGAATGGTGTCCTAATGAAAAAGTTGCTGTCGAAGTTGGTGTAGGCGCTTCTGCCGCTGGAAGGCGTGTGCTTTCCACCATGAAACATGTTGGCGTCAACGTTGCCGCAGACCCACTATACACCGCAGCCTACACAGGCGTTGGTGGGGGACTGGTAGTGTTAGCCGCCGATGATCCAGGTATGCACTCTTCCCAAAACGAACAGGATTCACGATTTCACGCCCTTGGCGCTCGTATTCCATTGCTTGAGCCTGCAGACAGTCAGGAAGCGCTTGAGTTCACCAAACGTGCATTTGAGCTGTCTGAACAATTTGATATTCCGTTCTTCATTCGTTCTACAGTCAGGATTTCACATACCAAAGGCCCTGTTCAACTTGGTGAACGTATAAACATTGAGCCAAAACTATATGCAAAAGATGCCACAAAATGGGTCATGATGCCAGCTTATGCACGTCCTCGCAGACGTGATTTAGACGCACGTCTTGCTGAGGTTCAAGCATTTTTTGATTCAAGTAATTTCAATCGCGTTATAGAAAATGGAGCATCAATCGGTATCATCTGTTCTGGTGCAACATACCAGCACGTCCGCGAAGCATTACCTGAAGCTTCTATTTTAAAGCTTGGCACACTAATGCCTTTACCTGCTGAAACCATTCGCACATTTGCTGAGACTCATAAAAAAGTATATGTGATCGAAGAAGCCTCAGATTATCTCTCTACCCAGGTTAAAGCGTTGGGCATCAACCTGTCTATGCCCAAACATGAATTGCCAATTTATGGTGAGTTATCACCTATGGTCATACGTAATGCTTTTGGTTTTGAAACGCCTAAGCATGCTGAAGCTATACAAAATATCCCTGGTCGACCGCCTGCATTATGCCCTGGTTGCCCACACAGACTCGTATTTCGTGAGCTTAAACGTATTAACGCGCTTGTAACTGGAGATATCGGATGCTATACCTTAGGCGCCCTTGCACCACTTGATTCTGTTGATACGTGTCTTGACATGGGTGCTTCAATCTCTATGGCTCACGGTTTTGAGCTTGCAATGCAAGACCAAAAGCATCGTCCTATTGTTGCTGTTATTGGTGACTCCACGTTTGCTCACTCAGGTATTACATCGCTATTAAATACCATCTACAATCAGGGGACTGGTACGGTTTGCATTTTAGACAACCGCACCACAGCCATGACGGGCCGTCAGGGAAATCCAGTTAATGGCGAAACACTTCAAGGCCGTAAATCCCGTGAGCTTAATCTATATGATTTGGTACACGCATTAGGTGTTGAAGACATACAGCTTGTCAATCCGCAAGAGCTCATGAATGTACGAGAAGCATTAAAGCATGCCACCACACATCCAGAGTTGTCTGTCATCATCTTTGCGTCTCCATGCGTTCTACTCTCTAAGGATAAAAAAGAGCCTTGCATGGTAGATACTCAGGCCTGCCGTACGTGCGGTGTATGCGTTATGCTAGGTTGTCCTGCGTTATCTCAAGAGCAAGACTCTCGCAAAGCATATATTGATCCTACTGTCTGCACCGGCTGTGAACAGTGTGTCCAAGCGTGTATGTTTAAGTGCATTCACCCACAAGGAGGCTCTCATGAATAGCACAATCACGATCCTTTTATGTGGTGTTGGAGGTCAGGGTACCATTTTGGCTGCTGACGTTATTGCGCGATGCGCCATTGCCGCAGGTGACGATGTTAAGCTTTCCGAAATCCATGGCATGTCGCAGCGCGGTGGATCGGTATCTACTGTCGTACGAATTGGCTCAGATGTCTCAAGTATGGTTGCCGATTTAGGTACTACAGACTTTTTGTTGTCATTTGAAACAACCGAAGGTCTCAGGAATTTACCATTCTTAGCCAAAGATGGTTGTGCACTGATTAACGATGAGATTATTAAGACCATGACTGTAGTATCAGGGGCTCAAAGCATGCCTGAAAAGCCTCGAAAAACATTAACTGACCATGGTGCTTTTGTTATGCCGGCTGATTTACTTGCTAAGCAAGCAGGAACAGCAAAAGCTGCTAATATCGTACTTATTGGAGCATTGTCACAGTTTTTACCTTATTCGGATGAAACCTGGATTCAAATTATCGAAAACCGTGTTCCTGAAAAATTTAAGGACATCAACATTGCTGCATTTCATGCAGGCAAAGCATGGGTCTTGTCGCATATTACATCCGAGGAAATACACCGATACCGTAAGTAATATACAACTTGTAACATTTACACATATCAACCTTACAAGGAGTGACAATGAGCATTTCTCAGATTAGCGTATTTGTTGAAAGCCAGCCAGGACATATGAAGTCAGTTTTAGATACTTTGGCAGCATCTCAAGTAAGCGTACGCGGCTATTGCGCTGCAGATACTGGTGATTATGGTATTGTTCGTTTTATTGTTGATAAGCCTGAGACTGGTCTTAAAGCACTTACAGATGCAGGTTTTGCTGCTAAGCTCACCGATGTTTTATGCATTGAGCTTGTTGATAGACCTGGTGAACTGGGACGTATTTTGGGCATCATTTCTGAAGCAGGCATAAATATCACCTATAGCTATTCGCTCGTTTCTACTTACATTGCCATCCAAACCGATGGAGATTTACAACGTTCTGAAGAGCTTTTGGCTCAAACTGATTTGAAGTTGGTGAACAATAATGACTTGCACCTCTAAAGATACAATCCTTTTGCCTCGAGTTGAATGCGCAGATCGAGACGAAATTCGACGCACCCAACTCGTAAAGTTAAAAGACCAGGTTTCATACACCTACAACCACGTCGAATGGTATCGAAACAAGATGGATGAAATGGGTGTCAACCCTTCAGACATTAAAACACTTGAAGACGTTCGTAAACTTCCTTTTACAGATAAAAAAGTCTTACGCGACACATATCCATATGGCTTGTTTGCCATTCCGCTTGAAGAAATCGTACGCTTACACGCATCTTCTGGTACCACTGGCAAGCCTATCGTAGTTGGTTACAACAAACACGATCTCGATATTTGGTCTGAATGTGTAGCTCGTATGGCCAGCATGGCTGGAGTAACTAGTGAAGACCGTGTTCAAATGGCATTTGGATACAGCATGTTTACAGGAGGTTTTGGTCTACATTACGGCCTAGAGCGTATAGGCTGCATGATGATTCCTGCAGGCGCTGGTAACACCGAACGTCACATTATGATGATTCAGGACTACGGATCAACAGTTCTTATCTCTACGCCGTCATATGCCCTCCACATTTGCGAAGTGGGTGAAAAGATGGGCATTGACTGGTCAAAATCCACCTTGCGCATTGGTCTATTTGGTGGTGAACCATGCACGCCTGCATTAAAGCACGAAATTGAAACTCGAATGCATATCACCTGCACCGATAACTATGGTCTGACCGAAGTTATGGGACCAGGTGTTTCTGGTGAATGCTTAAGCTCACGTGACTTCCAGCATATCGCCGAAGATCACTTCTTATGGGAGGTTATAGATCCTAAAACTGGAGAACCAGTACCAGAAGGACAGGAAGGCGAACTGGTTTTAACACCATTAGATAAACAGGCTATTCCTATTTTACGTTACCGCACTCATGACTTGACATATGTAACAACCGAGCCTTGTGAATGCGGCCGTACGCTGGCACGTATGAAAAAGGTACGCACCCGTACAGACGACATGCTCATTATTAGGGGTACTAATGTATTCCCATCAGAAATTGAAGATGTTTTAAACGGTATTGAAGGTTTAAGCCCGCACTACCATATTGTCGTAGAAAACAAGACTGGTCTTGATACGCTTACAATTTCAGTTGAACTTTTACCTGAAGCATTCCATGACTCATTTGAAAAAATGGGTACGTTTACACATCGCATTACCGAGCAACTTACAAGCGTTCTTCTGGTTCGTCCTATAGTTAAATTAGTACAACCTGGTGGCATTCAACGAAGCACTGGCAAAACACGCCACGTCGAAGACCTTCGTAAAAAATAACACGGTCATCTTACAAGACCAGAAAGCATAAAACCCACCGTACATATAGAGTAGGGTGGGTTTTAATTATCTTATATATTTGTCAAATTACAGCAACAATACATTGCCACCAATAACCATAACAATGTAGGAAAGTCCAAGCGTTATATTTACGCTTAGGATCTGAGGCATAGCAGCGTCTCGGGAAGCAGAAGTCATGGGGTTACGCCATAATGCACGCATCTGTGGGTACACAATCAGCAGCATAAACGGAATAGCTATCAAGACCGAAATAATGACTCTCAAAATATCTGCATGTTGAACAAATAATGCAGCAACGCTCAATACCACGATAGCTACCAGCCAAAAAGCCAACATGCAATGATAAAGGCTCAATGCCTTGTCATGACCCAATACTACAGGCAAAGTCTTACGGTGAGCGTCTATATCCTTTTCAATATCGCAAGTGTTATTGGTAAGCATAATAAGAGCGATACCAATAACACAAGGAAGACTATAAACCAATATCATCCAGCTAAGCGTGCCAGTCAACACATAATAACAAGCAAACGTAATCAAGCCACCCATGACAAAACCAGAGATTAACTCACCAACAGGGAAATATGAAATAGGCGTTTTACCCGCTGAATACAAAGCAACAATGACCGCACCAATAATGCCTAATATTAAAGGAACCCAGCCTGCAACAATAATGATATAAATACCAATCCCAAATGCAGCCACAAGCATGCCCACAGCAAAAAACAATACCGAACGGGGATTGATATGGTTATATACCAAAACTGCATCCGTAACATCATCAGATGAGTTCTCGATAGTATCCACACCCTTTATGTAATCATAGTAATCATTAAAGACGTTGACAGAAGACTGCATCAAAATACATATTGCCAAAAGAGCCCAGACTACCGTCATTAAAATAAATGGCGTATTCTCAACTGATGGGATTAAAGACCAATGGGTTGCAAACCCATGAATGGTAGCAAAACCAAATGCTGTCAAAACAGGCAAAATTGCTGCTGGCCATGTATGTGGAGCAACCTCTTGCCACATCAAATGAGGAGTAAAACGCTCATACTGAGCTTCAGTGTCAGCCACTTTAATCAATCCTTTTCAACTTATCTATCTTCATAGTTACGAGCAACCTGATTTATCTTAGAGCTGATTGACGCTGACAACTTATCAAGCGCATGCCGGCTAGCTTGACTACCTAAATTTTTGATAGTATATGCTAGCATTTCCTTGGTTTCATCATCAAGCTCATTTCCATGCTGCAACAACAACTTAGTGTTACGTAAAAGCCCCTCCTGGAACTCTTTCCAATTGTTAGCAGGTGTTGACGTAAATAGGTCATAAAATGTATCAATGAAATATTCACGCTGCTGAGGAGTAGAATTCTCAAGCCAAACATCAAGCGTTTCATCAAAAAACAACGCACTTTTGTTTAGAGACTCCTGATACAAGAAGTCCGTGTCATCAACAATCCATGTAAGTGGCATATGCTGATTAAAAAATGAAGCGGTTGATTGCACAACACGGTAATTATCACGTTTCTCCAAAATCATGCCAAAAATAGAACTCTCAGGTACACTTTTATGTAGCTTATCCTGAAACTCCGCAGTTCTAATTCGTGGAGAGGGGGAGTGTAAAAAGCTAGGACCATCATGGTTAAACACACACAAGATACGAGAAAACTGTTCATCATCAATAGTAAGTGCAGCATATTCGGCTAAGTTACCACCCTTAGAATGCCCACCAACATACACCATTGCATCCGCAAGAAGGGCCGATAAAACGCCAGACAAATAGCGCAATGCGGTCATTTGCGAAGGAATCACATCACGATAACTTAAATTAAAGTCTTCTTTCCAGCCCGTAAATGTTCCGTCCGTACCACGATAAGCAACATAAAATATCTTATCCGTTACCTGAAATGTCACGGCACAAAATTGCTTTTCAACAACATCTGAATATTCGTTAAAGAAGAACTTAACAGAAAGATCCTTATAACGGCGACTGCATGCAACAGCCGTTAAAAACTCATCAATATTGTCAACATCTTTCATCCATGAACGCTTTACAAGAATCGGTAAAGGAATAAATCGAATAATGTCTAAAAGCGGTACTGGTTCTGAACCGTATAAATCATCATAGGTATAATCTTCCATATTGAGATAGATAAGAGTACTCAGGATAAGACTATCAACCGGAGTGAAGGGGAGCATGTCAAAATCCTCTTGATGACAACGCAAAAAATTAATGACATTATTCGATTTA
>RCNH01000486.1_pt1 | contig 16563 bp, 17 predicted proteins | sample 2041161 | NCBI WGS metagenome assembly RCNH01 (sample SAMN09708215, study PRJNA481090) | Feces metagenome, whole genome shotgun sequencing project. | biome: feces | host: Leptonychotes weddellii | place: Antarctica: Sion Island | collected 2010-03-01 | reverse complement strand
CCAATGCTGTCCTCTTTAGAGGATCCCTTACGGAATTTATTATTGGTAATTTTTGCACTAGTAATCTTCTTGTCACCATTATCTGCAAATTCGATACATGTAGTGATCTTATTCTTTGCATTCTCAAATACGCAGTTATTGATAGAAGCATTATCACCCTCAATATAGATAGCACGAGCATAAGCGGCATCAGGTGCAACAGTGCAGTTCTCCATACTGAAATTATCTCCCTCTACATATATCATAGCGCTATTATTAGCAGCAGGAGTAGACAGATTATTTTTATTATTAAATGTAAATCCCTTAAGAGTTACACCATTTCCGGTTATCTTAAGAGGAGTTCTAAACTCGCTTCCATTAGAAATAATAAGTACATCGTTACACGATATTGTAAGCAGCTTAGGCGGAAATACTACCTTCTTATCAATCATAAGGACAGAACCAGGCTTTGCATTCTTAAACGCGTTATGTGCCTGAAGCAAACCAGTTACCATTTCAATAGTATCAGATTCGTAGTTAGAAGAATACTTAATACCATCATTTCTTTCTACTACTTGAGTACCAGAAGGAACAATCTCAGGCATATTCTTATAATAGGGCGTAGCCTTATCGATCTTAAGAGCCTGATTATTAATGCTATTAGCCCATTCAATAAGCTTTTTCTTCTTTTCTTCGCTCATGCTACCAGACAGAAATCCAGTCTTAAGAAATTCTTCAAAATTCTTCTTACTATAAATAGATTCTACCTGCTGAACAATGCCATAATCAGTGCTGATTATTTTAATAGGGTAATCACACTGAGATCTATAATCTTCATTCATGCATATGCAATGCATCAAATTATTTGCATCATCGAATTCAACAAATTCTTTAGATGTAACAAAATCCATACCACCATCAAGACAAAATCTCATATAGCCTCCAGCTGTAGTGCTATTGCCGTTGAGATCAGTAGTAGGCGCCATATGGCTTTCTTTAAGCAATTTAAGTTGCTTGGCTTCCATATATTTACCCTCCTTATAAAAAGTAAGTATTTGAATAAAGATAGACGTAGAGCATATAAGCTCTACGTCTATTTTGCTCTTATTTACATGTTGTATTTGTAATCAGGAAGCTTATTCATCAGAGTATATAAAAGCTTTGTATCTCCTGTATTTGCAATAGCCAAAAGAGTATTTCTGACCAACATGTAAGCATCTCTCGACTTCTTATCTTTATGAAGAAGAGCCAGAACGCTGGGATCTACAGATCCACTGTATGCACATTCAATGGCTGCAATATGAATACCAATATCAAGCAGACGTTTGTCTACTTCCATGATAATAGCATTCAAAAAGTCGATGTTTCTAAAGACATGGCCATCATTATAGAAATTAAACTTTCCGAAAGCCATATCTTTAATCATGCGCATTCCTTCTTTACCCATCACCCTGACGTTAGACAGAGGATCGGGATTGTTAGGATACTTTTGATGTTTTCGTCTATTCTTGTTGTTTACCATATCTTTTATCTCCTTATATAGAATTATGTGGAATAGATAAGATCTATTTTCATATATATAATATATGGCCAAATCATATATTATTAGAATCATTATCTGATCTGAAACAGAGATTTGTATTTTTATTTTTAATAGAGTCCATGAGAAGTTTACCAAACTCCATTTGTTCAGGACTCAGCAATACATCTGAGTTATCTAGATCATCATCTTCTCTAGAACTGTCTCCAGTATAATCATTTATATCAAAGCCGTCATCTGAATAGAAATCTTGAACGGCTGTGCAAAATGCATATATATTTAGACAGTCTTCGAATGGGAGTAAGAAATATTTAATACTTTCTGTCTTTGTCTCTGTCTGCTTGGTTTCAGTAATAATTTTTGAGGTATATATATTGACACCTAATCCTGATGTCAATTTATCTTTTATATCGAAATATGCCTCTGTTCTTCCCTTACAGATAGAAAATATTCTTGTATATATTTCATCCATATCATCCTCAGGTTCGATATTATAGAGAATGATAAAGGTCTTTTCTTCATAATGCTTATCCTTCTCCTCAAATATAATAGGATTAATTGGTTTTTGAACAACAGTTTCGCTATGATCCTGATTATCGAATATAATCGGGTTAAACAGCTTTTCATTATTATCAGACATTATTATCACCAGTACTTTCTATTCTTTTTTACATATATACACTTACTTCTAAACCTACTCAGTGCTGTATAATTCAGCTTATTGTTATTATCTGGTAGGTATTCTTCAAAATAAACTCCGTTAACCCACTGAGAGCCTTGAGCTGTATGCACAGTTTGTACATACCCGTATTCAAACGCCTCTCCGAAACAGAATCTCTTAATATCTTTTTTAGAGCGCATATCTGCTCTAAAATATTCATAGTCTATAGGAACTTGCATAAACGGAACTGGGTTTAGGTCTGGCATAAAATCTACCTTAAAACTCCTACCGTCAAATCCCGTAACATCTGGTTGATTGATAACTCTTCCGGTAAGTCCATTGGTTAGATTTATTCCACCACTTTGTAATCCCCAGTCATTCATTCTACATATTAATTTTTCGCCATAGTCTGGAAGAATACTATGTTTTTTAAGAATATCGTATCTTATCATATTTGTATACTTTACTCTTGTTTCATTCTTTGCACATAGAATAGCTCCAGCGCTTAATAGAATTTTAGGTGCTATTGGCATGATATCTTTTTCTTCTACTACCAATACTTCATTTCCATACATTCCAGTATGGATAGGTAAACCTTGTTTGGCCCTTTGGCTCAAATAAATAATAGCAGAATTTTTAGCTTGACGCATAATTTCATCCAGTACATGAATTTCTCCATCTACTAGAAATGCGGGTTTATCCCCAACAGGAGGCAGCTGGTCTAGATCTCCAGCAACCAGAACTTTTTTACCAAGAGATAAAATATGATCTCTCATTCTTAAAGGAACAGTTCCTCCCTCGTCTATAGCTATTAGATCTATATACGGAAGTTTCTTCAACCTGAATTTATATTCGAATTCAGGTCTATTAAAGTATTTATTCTGTTTAATCCGTCCCAGTTCATCTCGAACTGGGACTTCAACCATCTCATAAATCCAAGAATGGATAGTTTTAGCATTTCTAAGACCTTTAAGTCTCATATTAATAGCAGCCGTTCCTATATATGCCATAGGAGCTACAGCTGTTTCATCTATACCTATAGCTTCAATTATTGCATTCATAACAACGGATTTTCCTGTACCAGGATTACCAGCAAATTGGAAAATTTGCTCAGAAGAGTTATAATACCAATCTACAGCAGCATCTACTATTTTTTGCTGTTTGGGAGTAAGTTCTATTCCCATTATCTATGCCCTCCTCTACATGCTCGGACAGAAGGTACTTTTTCCGCAATATCGTATTTATTCAAATCGATATTTGTATCGCCATTCAACTGCATAATAATATCGGTATATTTGAGGCTATCTCTACGATAGTTTTTAGAAATAAGAGTACTATCATCGTCAAGCCTACATTCAATACTTCCGGTATTATCTTGTCCATCTATATTATAATATGCCAAAACATCTACATCGTTTTCGCATGAATATTTATCTAGAAAAAATCCAAAGAATTTATTCATCATTTTCTTATTATTATACGGGTCAAATTCAATAGAATTTTTACCACCATAACAACCAGGAGCTACAACCGGCATACCATTAATAGCAATAGGCATTCCAGTGTCCTGGTCAATAATTTGTTTGTCACTATTGGGCTCCAAGCCCAATTCCTGCATAATCTTAATATTGATTTCCTTATCGAGTTCGTTCATAATTATATTACCTCACTTATAAATAAAATTAGTTCTTGAGCTATAAAACTCAAGAACTGCCGATATATTTGAGTAAGCTCGAACTATTAATTAAATAATAGTTCTTTTTGTGTTAATAATTAAAGGAAGCGAGGGACTTTAGAATGAATGACTTTCCTAAAGACGCTGTAACTATAGAAGAATTTATTGAACATGGTAAGAATACTTCTATGAGTTATATGAAGCTATCATTTGTTGATATGATGTCCAATGGGACATATGTCACAGTACTAAATGTAATTAATGATTATATGGAAGAATTAAAAAATGCAGCCGTTAGTATAAGCCTTACCCCTGAGCAGCAGAATGCTTATTTCTATAAGCCTAAAGTTCTCTGTTATGACATATATGGTAACCCTGAATTATATTTTATAATTCTTCTTATGAATGACATGGCAGATGTAAAGGAATTTACTAAGCCTACATTAAAGATGCTAAGAAAGGATCATATGTCAGCTTTAATCAGCTATATTTATAATGCTGAGCAAAAATCAATGGATACATACAATAGTAAATAAAAAATAAAGGCTAGAGAAATAACCTCTAGCCTTTATTAATTTTAATCAAATATAATAGCATCGACAAGTTCATTATTCATGCACTGCATTTTTGTAGAACAAGATGCCTCTAATGTATCCATAGGATTACCAATCACCTTAGCAGAGAAGATGTTGGAATCATTAGTAGACTTATGCATAATTTGACCCATGTCGTTAATACTATTTGTCTGATACTGGGATTGATTATTGGGCATAGAATTATAGAAAGGATTTTCTTGTTTCATTGTAGTTTTAAAACTAGCAGACTTTCCTACGTCTTCATCCATCTTCAAACTATTACCCAAAAATGGCAAATATACAAATTCCCTATCACCTGCATCATATCTAATCTTAATTCTTTGTACACCAAGATATCTATCACCATCCTGAGTTGTTTCAGGAGCGATCAAGAAACCTGCATCGATATTATTCAAAATCAGCATAGATTCACTAATATTAGAACGTCCAATCAATCTAACCAGATCAGATTTACTAGCTTTACGTCCTTCATCAATATGTCTAGACGCATCTCTATTCAACTGAGATGCTGTTATTACAGGAACGTCCTTAATCTCTGCAAATGTCTTGAATTCATCTACAACTGCACCATACTCCAATCTGCTATCGGCCAGGTGCTCAGTAGATCTAATACGTCCAATATAATCCTGGAACATTGCAATTACTTCCATGCCCTGATCCTCTAGATCTTCGGTAAGAGTATAAAGATAACTCGTATCCACAGAATTAGATGGCTCGAATTTGATAATAATATCAATAGGAGAATCATCCGTTAGATATAATTCACCATCTTCTTTAAGCATTTTCATAGCATTCTCCGGACTAAAGTCAGTCATCTTCTTATATCCGGTTGCCATGCCAAACAGTCTATCAATAGACTCTGCAACGCTGTTTTCCATTGTAAGTAATACAACACAGGGTCTTTTGGTAGGATCTTTGGTTTTATAGTATTTATTATATTTTTTTACCTGGTACATGATATTCATCATTAAAGATGACTTACCTTCACCCGGCAATCCGAAATAGACATAACAACGTCCATTTTCAAAACCGCCACCAAGCATTTCATTCATACCTTGCATTCCACAAGATAACTTTCTTCTAGGACTACTCAGAGCACTATAAGTATCATACATAATATCCTCAAAATAGCCATCTCTTAAACTAAAAATTTCCTGAGTTCTATTTTCATTACGACATCTTCTGAAGTCATTCTGAATCGTATTAATTATTGTCTCGAACTCTTTTACAAGTTCAGATTTAGATCCATATTCTGCAGTTTTCAATCTAGTACAAATGTCTAGAAGTTTATCTACGTTATTAAACATATGCGAGAACTTAAGAGCTTCAGAAACCATGTTGTTCATCCACTCTACTTCTGCATTGCTCAATCCAGCAAATTCATCTAAGTCTACAACACTCGTATCGAGAATGCCTCCGTTTATATGAGACAGTATCATATACGGGTCTGTAAGATTGCAGACTAATCTAGCTTCAATTCCTTTCTTTATAAAAGAAATTCTTTTTGATTTTTCAAAATCATTATCATAACTGCTAGGGCTAATTAAATAAATTAAATTTCTTAAATTATATAATTGGCCTCTTCTTATATTCTTATTGTCACTGACGAGACATTTACACATCACGTCCAAAGTATGAAGATCAAGATTTACATCGAGTTGTTTAGTAGATTTAACAATCGAATTACCTTGTCCAGAATATTTGGCTCTACGTTCCAAGTTCAATAATATCTCCACCAATCTATAATAGTTGTTTATTAATTAAGTTTGAGCTAAATTATATTATAAGATTAAACCCTTCCGTCAGATAAAATAGATTTAAGTTTTTCTATTGTAATATACTGACTTCCCATATTATAATTTATAAAGCTAACAAACTTGGAATAACTATCCATATTAGGATCAAGTAAAAATCCTAACCCAGAATACTTATCCATAATAGCATCCGTTGTATTTACTTGAGGAGAATCTTTTTTGACAAACCTCTTAATAGCAACGTTAGCGTTATTACAATAATACTGCTCCACTATTTTTTGAACAGTAGGCTCATCCAATTTGGAAAAATCGATCCTTATATTATCTATACCGTTGGCTAGTAAACCATCCAGATATTGAATTACATCATTAGGATCATTCCAAGATAGCTGAGTGATATCTATAGTATCATATCTGAATGATTCTATAGGTATAAAATTCATAGAATGCATGCAAGAAACTCTATCATGCATTACTATAACAAATCCTTTTTCTTCCTCTTCTCCGAATCTATATCTAATCGGATTAGAGCAATAATAGATATATCCATTTAGGCACATAGCTTTATGTACATGCCCAGATATAATAGGGCCCTTACATCCTCCAAAGCTTTCAATGGAGAATACTGGATATTTTTTAGAAGATAAATCTTCTTTATTTGCACCATACACAGAACCAACTACAGTTCCATGCATAAATACAGTATCATATGATTCATTAAGCAAAGCTCTGTAATAGTCTTCGCCTTTTCCATATTCTTCTGGAATACACAGGACTTTTAAACCTTTTACGTATTCGAATTTAGCATGCTCTACTATTCTCATATCCAGTCTTTCATCTTCTAGATATCCATAGAATAGTTTAAGCTGCCCAGCATCATGACTCTCTGTTCCAGAAATAATAATCATTGTAGCATTCTTGCTTATACATATTTCTGAACAAATTCTTACAAATTCCATACCATATCTTATAGCATCGGAATTTGCCATAAATTTCTTATCAAAGATATCACCATCAATAGAAAGGATATCAAAATTAATAGCATTTATTTTCTGTATAAATTGCTCATACAGAATATTGAATTGCTTTGACGGGTCTATAGAGCCAAAATGTATATCGGCTATATGGACCTCTATTAGATAATTATTATTATTTATAGGGTCATAGTACCTCATATAATTACCCCTTTTCAAAATTTAAAGGGAGCCTCCGAAGAAGCCCCCTTTAATAACTCATTATAACCATCGGAGGTGGTTATATTATTATGTTTCATAAACAATACTTTATTATCTAAGCTCATAGCAATACATGAACAGAGATATAAATTTACCGTTTATTGTTTTGATACACTGTTCTAGCAGCATTTCATTATATGGATTATTTTCTCCATCTTCCCACTCATTATTTACAAATGTAAAAGATGATTTTAATTTTTCTCCTCTATCACGTTCAACAACTAGAACCGCCTTTTTAGATTCAGAATATAGCTTTACAGTTAGAGTAAATGCATTTTCAGAATCATATATCATGAATCCATTAGTACCGGGAGAATAATTTCTAGAAGAATATAATCCTAGAGATCCATGTAATTTATTATCATAGAAGAAGACCTCTTCTGCTATTTTTATAAATAGAGACATCTCCCATAATAGATTAAAACTAGGACTACAATTCCTTAGCTCCCGTACAAATGACTTAGCTTTATATTTATTCAAGATTCTGGAAATAAAATTTCCATATCTTTTTTCATATATAATATTCATAAATAAATTTACATGTTTTTCACTCAGGGTTTTCATGATTTTAACTCCTTTTTCAGACCAGAGATTACACTTTCAATTCCCATAATGAATACTTCTTTAAGAAGTTCATAAGAGAAGTTTCCAAGTGCATCTTTCCTATTTTCTGCATTAAGTTTATAGTCATTCATTCTATAGAATTTATTGTATTCATAGCTATAGCTAGTTCTATTATCCCTCCGAATACCATTATCCATATCAGAATTACTTTTTGCATATCTAAGAGTAATGATATCATTTAGAAAGTGATTATCCTTAGATACCTCTACAGCATAGGTATATTCATTATCGTCTAATGAAATTTTTATATAGCTTTCTCCATATATATTATATACCGACCTAATGCTAATCTTATCATCTATAGACCGAATAATTTCTTCATCTATTATTTTATTCATACATGCTGATTTAATAAAAGAGCAGTAATCAAAAATAGATGATGAATCGTATGAGTCATGATCACATATAAAGCGCATCATTAGATTCTTGCATAGTCTCAACGATCTCCTATAGATAATTTTATTCTTTATAGTATCATTTTTAGTTTTTCTTATATTCAAAAGATGATATAAGAATATGTATAAAGATTTGTTTTCCATATGAAGACCTCGCTTAAACATATATCTTTGCTAATATCATAGACACAGCATCCATTAGATATCCCATTATTTCAATCTGAAGATTGGGGCTAATGGATGAATTACTCATAGTGGAAGTAAATATATTTCCATTTATATTAATAGTAATAATTGCTTCATCGATAGAAGCAAAATTATTTATTCTCATTTTAATATATGGGAAATTTACATTCCTTCTGAATTTAATTGTACACACTTTTTCATCTCTATAAGATGTAAATACTGCGCATATTTTATCAGAAACAATTTCATGGTTCATTGTTTTATTCATACGATCTTCAATAAACAACAAGCAATCAGAAATCTCAGGATAAAATTCATCAAAATTAACATTTGTAGGATATACAGATCTGAATAAAAGTCGTTTATGAGCAAAATCCCTTTTATGCATAAGAGATTTATCAAACACCTCTTTCAGTACACCTGTTATTACTCCATCGGACTTTACCATTATAATACCTCCTATTTTTTAAAATAGAGATTTATAGCCCTTTTCTATATTTTTTACATTATAATATGAATATACTAAAGATAGAAAAGTATTTTCACAGTTGTTCATAAATCTTAAATGATCCTCGATATCAAACGAAAGAAGATACTCATTAAATCCAGGGTCATTTTTATCAAGCTGAAGTACAATAACTCCATCTACATCTATTCCTTCTACAACCTTTAGCATATATCTATATGCTGCTAGCTGTATAAAGTATTTAAATGTAACTGTATTGCTTGTTTTAAAATCAATTAGATAAAGCTTTCCATTGATTCTAAGTAGTGCATCTAGTGTTCCACCAAACCAATTACAAACCAATGTATGCTCTACATAAACCACTTCTACAGGTAGTTTAATATCTGAAGTGACTATATTGTACCACATCATAAATCCGAGAAATGGTATATTATCACATTCAAGTTTATTTTTTAAGAAATTCTCTATAGCACTATGTGCTTCAGTTCCCATTCTTGCAGCATTATTCAAAGCATCGGAATATCGTATACCTTTAAATCCGATATGATTAGCCCAATGCATAAGGCTATCACTATGAATCATACTAGATATGATTTCTGTAACTCTAGGGACAATATATCCATTAGAGTTTTTGTATTTACTAGATTTATCCTCTAAATGAATATCCATTTCATTTAGAGCATTAAGTATATAATCTGTCATAATAAAACATCCTTTTACTTTAGATATATTATAAAATAGTTAAAGAAGCAGTTTATAACAAAAATAAAGGTGAGGAAAACTCCTCACCTTTAATTATGATAATCTGCTTTTAGACATATACGATTCTCTATCATAAATGTAAATACTTTTATTTACTCTATCGTATAATACTAAGAAGTTGATCTTATGTCCGTTTTCTCTACATAATACTCCATAAGAGATAATTTCATCTTCTAATTCAATTTTATTCAAAGGCTTTGACTTTATACCATCAAATGATACAAACTTTGTATCATAAAGTGGATAGCCAAAGTATTCTTCTTTTATATTATAATTATGCACCATTTTATATTTTTTAATACTTCCATTATTTATTATAGGAAGTATAATAGATATAATGCACATTAAAAACACAATAGTTCCAAATATATCAATCATAAATACCAACCTGCTCAAACTCTATTTCTCCATCTGTAATATTTACAGAATAAATTTTATTAATTCCTTTTATTTTAATTGAATGCGGAATATCATTCATATATTTTTTGCACCATTCCTCGGCTTCTGGAATACTATCAAATTCCATAATATCTGTGTGCAGATCAAGATATAATAGTGTTCCTGTGACCATGATTATATATACAATGATAATACAAATCAACAACGAAGACATATTACTAAAATATGCCATTGCAATTGTGGATAATATTGCTAATCCTAATGATAATAAGGCATTAGCAATTAATAGAATTGTTTTCCTTTTGATCATTTTAATTACCTCTCATTATAATATTCATTATTAAATTGTACTCATAATTATATTATATCATTAAATATTATTTATGCAAATTTGAACTCTGAATATTATTGACAATGGTCAACATACAAGTAAAATCTATTAAAAGGAGGGCCTTAAGATGGCTAAAACATACGCCGCTACATATTTGTACGGCCAGTACTCTGAATATGAAAAGCAGATTTTTTCTTTTATTATGACAGGCACAGAGATTGATAAAAATACGAGTGAATTTGATGATATTAAGTATGAAATTAAACGTCGTCAGGTTAGTAACTCGTTGGTTAAGGTTCTTGAATCCAAGAAGGTTATTCTCATGACCAATAAAACCCCTCTGTCTAAAGCATTTAAAGTATTTTGTGCTAAAGATATTAAGGGACCTGATAAGAATAAGATGAAAATTTTTATAGACTGCTCTAATATCATTTATAGAGATGAAGAGAGCGGCAGATATGAGTGTAGACGTGCATCTATCGATATCCTTGTAGCCTATCTGGTTAGTGCAATGCATACTCTCATTTACTATATGGATGAGGAGCGCATTACTTCTAATGCAAAGATCATGTCTACTGGTGCACATGCATTTGCATCGTTGTTTACCCATGCAGTTGATTATTCTTGTAAGATTAGCAGCATGCCTTCTGCAAAGAATAAGTGCATGTATTTGTGCTCTTTGTATTATCTGAATAATATTCTTGGCAAAGATCATACTACAGATGGAGCCAGAAAGATTTCCAAGAAGGTTTCTGGTTTATCTGATAGGGAGGCCGGAATTGTAGATATTCAGATTAAGCCTGAGTCCATGACAAACATTAAGCATTTTGTAGAAACTCTCGCTTCTGTACTTCATCTCAATAAATTAACTTTGGATGTTGTTGTAGAGAAATGGATGCTTGTTTATGGAACAGGAACCGTATTTGCTATTGAAATATTCCCTGCATTTGCATCTATGATTACAGATGCTTATGTTGGAGGCTATATTAACAATCAGAAGACTATTGAAAAGATTATAGGAACTGATATGACCGAGTTCACCAAGACGATTCTTTCGATTGGAGCTGAATCTGTATGAAGCAAATAACTGATTTGATTTCTAGATATAGAACCAAAAGTGCTAAATATCTTTTAGATAATCAAATCGCATATATACCTACTATAAATAATGACCAAATAAATTATTTGTGTTATAATTATTTTGTAGATGGTAAATTAATTAGATATGTAGCACAAGGTCCTAAATGCTGCTTTAAACTGAGATATTTAAAGCTAAGACCGAGGACAAGAAAAAATGCTAAGTATTTTACCGGTGTTCATCCGGTATCTGATCTTGTTGAGAATAAAGTAATATATCCATTCATGCTCTTTATAAATGGAAAATTTATACCGTGGGAATTACTATCTATCACAACAGGACAGGAAAACTACTATCTTATTGTGGATTCCACAGATACAAACTTTTCTCATGACTGTATATTCCTTAAGTATGCTCAGATCATAGATCTTCCTGACGGATGTGTATACAACAAGGAATATCCTGCTGAGAATACGATGTTTAGTTTTAATGAATATGGATTATTCGATAAGAAATCGAATACCTATAGAATCCAGCAATCTAAGCCGGATAGCAATATGATATTCACATCTTGGGTTACGGATGGGCCTGTTAGTGCATATCCTATTCTTAAAGATGTAATGGATGTAAAGCTTACTGATAAAAATATTATATTATTTAGAAATGGTGTATTGGCAAGTGCTCCTGTAAATAATATAAAGAAAGCTCATGATTCCGAAAGAGTTGACCCTGATACGGGTAAAACTATTCCGTGTATTGAGTTTATTATAGACGATAATTTCCTTCCAATTATGCCATCTGTAGATGTCACTGCATCTTTCTTAACAATAGATGGTGGAACTAATGATAAGCGTGATACATTTTCTATCTGCGCATTTGTTAATAGCGATTACAATCCATCTATAGATAATATAACGAGATTACAATATGGCAGTTTAGAAGCTGAAATAAGAAAAAATATGGCAGAAAATGCTGATCCTGAATATTGGGGAGATCTCAAAAAAGAATTATCTATAGAAATGGATAGTAGTAAGAAATATGACGAAAACATTAGTAAAGCAATAGACGACATATACAAATATAATTCGTCGCTTTTCAATCCAATTTTTATGAATAACTCCAATATTATATGCGAGAATAAATCATATGATTGGATTATGAAAAATACATCAAAAGATGGAATACTCACCATACCTAGAATGCATAGCCGTATGATAGATGAGTATTTCCTCTTATTTGTTAATGGAGAGCTGTACAAGTATAAGCATACTGGAAAATATGTAGCTAATAACTACTATCTTCCTATTCAAGGAATTGAACAGGGCGATACGATAGAATTAATGCGCTTCCAGAATATTAATAATACTACGCTGAATATTACAATCAATAAAGATGATGGGTTTGTCGAAAGAGACGAGACTATCATTAATAATGATATGGTATTATTTAGCACGGAAACTACAGATACTTATTTTGAGTTTCCGAAAGGTGGAATACAACACTTTCCTGTAGAGTACAGATTAGAGAAGGATGATAAAGGACGTATAAAAATCATCCTTGCTAATGAGTATTATTATGGAAAGCCTCTAGTTGTTACATCTAGCAATAGATTTCAGCATTTCTCTTATTACTTAAACCAGACACCGGAGAATGCAGAGCTTAGCATAGATTTAAGAGATAAATTTATGTATTGCAATGACTATTCCAAGTATATGGTTTTTTATAATGGTAGAAAGTTGAATTCTGATCACTATAGACTAACCCTTCCTGTTAGATCAACGACACCATTTTATGAGTTCAAGATTTATCTTACATTCCCCGTCATGGAAGGAGATCATTTGGATGTAGTCTACGTTCCTGCATTTATGAAGGATTTCGTAGCTAATTACGAAAACTCTAGTGAGTTTAATAAGAACAGACTTCTGACAAGCGGTGATATAGTAATAGATAAGAAAAATCTTACTTATCCGTTTAGCTCTAAGCTGTTTATGGTTTGGATTAACGGAAGAAAGATCCCGAAGGATAATATTGTGGATCTCGATTCCAGTAGAATAAGAATCACTACAGATGAGAAATGCATATATAACGTATGCATTACGAAATATACTCCCGATATTGAAATTCTGTGCAATGCATTTAACAAGAATAATTCCGTATGGGATAGTATTATTTCTAGATTTAATGATAGCGATATCTCCAATATGCTTGGCATAGATGCTACTACCTTCAGTCAGATAGAGGACAATATCTATGCAAATGCAGTTGATATTAAATCTATCATGTACGAAATTATACGAGAGCACTATATTGGAAACAATCTAGTTGATATAAGCGAAGGATTTATTTACGATTATCAAGACGTCGATACGAGCGTACTCGAGAAAGATGAGAATGGTAATATCATTACTGATCCTAATGGTAATACTATACTTAATGTCCTTGATTCTGACCTCACTGATAGTCTTGATAACGTTGAACGTCCTTGGCCCTAAAAATAAGAGGTGATTAAAATGAAAGTGCAAATGACTCAAAGCATGAGAGAATCTATAGGAAAATTTTTGAAAGAGAAGACAATACAGGACGTGGATAGAAATACATTTCTGATTCATAATATGAATGATCCGGTAAATAAGATTTCTATTTCTCTTGTTTTTATGAGAGATTCTGCTACCTCTATGGAGATTACAGAATATGGTCTTATTAGACTCTCTGGAAAAGGAGCTGTATTTATCTTCCATCCTTATTGGATTTCTGTACCCTTGGATCTGGCATCTGCTTATGTAGAATCTGTTGTGGATGAATTCTACGAAATGGATGTTTCTGCATGGGTAGGAGGAGATACTCAAGGTCAAGCCGGAGGCTGTCCCTGTAATATCTTATAAAAAATAAATAGAGAGATGCAAATGCATCTCTCTATTTTATTAATCGTAATTTTATATGATATCAAATATATAATATAAAGTTGAAGAGTATAACAAATGATTATTTTTAAGCAAATTTGTTAATCCTATACTCATGAGGTTGGTGAGCTAAATGGATAATTGGGGTGTCGGTCAAGGCTAATAAATATATAGTAACCCAATTATTTAAAGAATTATGATGTACTTAAAGAATGAAGCTCACATTGCATGATAATTAATCATGCAAAAAAGAAGGGTCTTAATAGGCCCTTCTTTTTTATTAATTTAGACTTATTTTTTAATCATTATATCCATGTATCTCTTAATGATAAATATAGATATAGGAATTGCATAAAAGTATTCCAGATTATCTTGATAGTCTATTGCACGGATGCTATCTATCAAATTGTCTCTAATAAAGTCAGTATCATTATTAAAGTAGGATACCCACAGATTATAATGCTTTTTCCTATCTTCCGTGAAGTATTCATTCTTTTTAATCTTATCAATAACCTCTGGATCAAATACTTGAAGTCTTGTTTTCAGAGGGTTATTATCTATATACTTTATAGAGTAGTAGTCATTCATTCTAGTCACAAACAACGAATTGGGATCTGTTATAAGATCGGCTGTTGCTGTAAATCTAAAATTAATATTATTTATATCCTTATCCTCAAGAGATCTAAAGAAAGTTTTGTTATAGTCCATAGCAAATGTCTTATGAGTACTTGCAGCATGGGACACAAATTTATATCCATCTCCAGAAGATAAAACAGAGTTTCTTATTAAGAATTCAATCATAAATGGATCATACATATGCCATCCATCATGATTAAATACAAATGTCTGAAGTTTAGAATCGAAGAATACATCCTCAAAACAAGTTATCAGATCATCTGTCAAAGCCTCTAATTTTTCTATTAATTCATACTCACAATCTTCTATAACAGCCTTAAAATCAGTTCCAACATTGTTTACAATGAACTTATAAGTCTTTTTAACCTTAGCCTCTATATTATCTATAGAAGTTGTACCAGTATACTCCAAACCATATTCTATTTTATATAGATTGCTTCCTGTATCCAAGGTATCAATACTAGAACCATTTACTTTGAATAATAATTTCTCTTTTACATAGTCTATACAGAAAAAGTCTCCAGGTCTCGGTGTAATAGTATTTGGAAGTATTACAGCATTTCCGGTAACAGGAGCAGATTCTGTACCAAAATCACCGACATCATATTCTGTTGAGATTCTCTCAATTCCATATATTAAGAAATTGGTTATTTTGTTAAATGTAAAAGGAGAATCATTTCCTATATGAGAACCGTGCAACCCAGATGCTTCATCCAGTGTAGACTGCTCTATATTTTGGGAATAGTATGTGACTTTAGTAGGTCTTTGGTCAGAGAATTTATAGTAAGGGTTATTTAATTTTGATTTAGTTGCAGATACTAAACTGTCAACATATTTAACATCGGTAAACTTACCCATATTACTCGCCTCCTAGATATTACTAATTATTATTAAGTTGAATACAAAAAATAATGGCTGTGTTAAATCACAGCCATTATTATTTAGATCAATTTAGCCCTTAGAGCTATCCTTTGTGATCAGCTCCGCTAAAGCATCTTTGAATTTGGTAAACTCTTCCATTACCTCATCGTAACCAGACGACCAGATAAGACTGTAATCATGACGTTGCGGCCCGCAGTCTTCAGTTTCTACGCAATGATCAAAGTCCATAGTCAGAAAGCAATAATGATCACGGGTATGCTTTTTTACGACAAGATTTACACCACTTTTTTCTATAGCAGTATTAATAATTTCTTCAGCTTTTTGGATATCATCGTAGCCAACCGCTAGTGCAATGAATGGGCAGAAATTTGCTGTATTATTTCTTCCTTCCAGTAAAGTGGAAGCGATGTCGCCAGCGTATAGTGTACTATTGTATAGAAATTTATTAAATACCTCGCTGCTGA
>RCNH01000469.1_pt1 | contig 16563 bp, 15 predicted proteins | sample 2041161 | NCBI WGS metagenome assembly RCNH01 (sample SAMN09708215, study PRJNA481090) | Feces metagenome, whole genome shotgun sequencing project. | biome: feces | host: Leptonychotes weddellii | place: Antarctica: Sion Island | collected 2010-03-01 | reverse complement strand
ACCGGCAAGCAGCCTAACATGAGCGTAAACCCAGATGAGGTTGTAGCTGACGGTGCTGCTGTTCAGGGTGGAGTTTTGACCGGTGATGTATCCGGCATTCTCTTGCTCGACGTTACTCCACTTTCTTTGGGCGTTGAGACTCAGAACGGTGTTATGACTAAGATGATTGAGCGCAATACCACAATCCCTACTTCTAAGTCAGAAATCTACACCACCGCTGTTGATAACCAGCCATCTGTAGAGATTAACGTACTTCAGGGTGAGCGTCCTCTCGCTGCTGACAACCGCTCTCTTGGTAAGTTTACCTTGACCGGAATTCCTGCAGCTCCACGCCACGTTCCTCAGATTAAGGTAACCTTCGACATTGATGCTAATGGTATCTTGAAGGTAACCGCTCGTGATGAAGGAACCGGAAAAGAGCAGCAGATTGTTCTCTCTGGCTCCACTGCACTTTCTGAGGATGAGGTCGAGCGCATGGTTCAGGATGCTGAAGCACACGCTGAGGAGGATAAGAAGCAAAAGGAGAACCTCGAGACTCGCAATCAGGTAGATTCCCTTGCATACTCCACCGAGCAGACCCTCAAGGAAGTTGAGGACAAGCTTACTGAGGATGTTAAGTCTATGGTTCAGGAAGCTCTCGACAATGCAAAGAAGGCACTCGAGGGTGAGGACATCGAAGCAATCAAGGAAGCTGGCGAAAAGCTTAAGGAAGCTGGATACAAGCTTGCTGAGGTTGTTTACCAGAAGACCGAGGGTGACGCAGACCAGGGCGCACCTGCTTCAGATGATGTTGTAGATGCTGATTATGAGATCGTAGACGACGATCAGGAATAAGTAATCACATGGTATCAATGAAGGCGGCCTTTGGGTCGCCTTCATGACTATAAGGAGCGATTATCGTGGCAAACGATCAAAATATTCAGCCAGAGGCTACTGAGAACCTTTCCGAAGAGCAGCTTATTGAAGAGGCAATTCGCCGAGGTGCACAAAGTGCTGAGGAAGACATCAAGGCTCAGTTCGAACAGCTTAAGGCCGAGAAGGAAGAGCTCGTAGCTCGCATTCGTGAGCTTGAGGAAGAGGCTTCTCAGAAGCATGAGGAGACCGACGAAGAGCTCAAGGAGCGCATGGTTCGCCTTCAGGCTGATTGGGAGAACTTCCGTCGTCGTACTGCTCGTGAGCGCATTGAAGAGCGCGACCGTGCATGCGAGAAGCTTATCGTAAACATCCTTCCTGTTCTCGACGACATGGAGCGCGCACTTGAGCACGCTCAGGGAGATGTACAAAATGATGAGCAGCTCAAGAACTTCTATGAGGGAATGTGTGCTATCTACGCTAAGACACTCGATATCCTCGGCAAGGAAGGCCTCGAGAAGATGCAGCCTCTCGGAGATGCATTCGATCCAAATAAGCACCGTGCTGTAGGTCGCGTTGAGGATAAGGACATGTTCGAAGAGTCCGTCCACGACGTCTACCAAAATGGCTATGTCCTTGGTAATAAGGTCATTCGTGAAGCTATGGTTGCAGTATCTTTCGGTGGACCTCTCCGTCCAGCTGAAACTCCTGAGCAGGTAGAAGAAGCTGAGGAGATCGTTGAAGAGGAAATCAACAACGAGGAATAATGAGGATTAGTCTCATTCGTATTACTTCAGAAAGGAGGGCAAACATATGGCAAAAACGTTTTATGACATCTTAGGTGTTGGAAGAAAAGCAACACAGGAAGAAATAAAGAAGGCTTTCAGAAAGCTCGCCGTAAAGCATCACCCTGATGCTGGAGGAGATGAGCAGAAGTTCAAAGAGATTTCTGAAGCTTACGATACCTTGTCTGACGAGGCAAAACGTGCCGAGTATGACCAGAGGCTACTGTTTGGAGGTATTCCATCAGGTGACTTTGGAGGATCGGGCGGCAGAAACCGCGGATACGCCTCTGCTGGCTTTAGTGGAAACTTCTCCGATGCGTTTGGTGATGGTTTTGCAGGCTTTGATATCGGTTCTATCTTTGGCGGAATGCGCGGATCTAATATGCCTCAGAAAGGTCAGGATGTTGCCCTGAATATCGAGGTAACAGCCAAGGAAGGCTTCGAGGGATCTTCTCGCAACATTTCCTATAAGCTTTCTAATGGCGATGTGGAAACCGTTAAGGTTACCATTCCCGCAGGAGCTCAAAATGGTGGAAAGTTCCGCTATAAAAAGCGCGGTGAATACGGTGTTAATGGAGGAGAGCGCGGTGACCTTATCGTTACCACTAACGTAGCGGCTCATCCTGTATTCAAGCGCGAAGGTGCTGACGTTCGCATTGATGTTCCTGTTACCTTTACCGAAGCTGCCTTGGGATGCACCTTGGAGATTCCAACTCCTGAGGGAAAGAATGTTCGCATCAAGGTTCCAGCAGGATCTCAGGACGGAAAGACATTCCGTATCAAGGACATGGGAGTTCCTAACGTCAAGCGCAAGGGAACAAAGGGTGCTTTGTATGCAACCATCCACGTCAGTGTTCCTAGTACGCTATCTAAAGAAGAAGAGGATCTGCTTAAGAAATTGCAGCCTCTTGAAAATAAAAATGTACGTGAGAAGCTCAATGAATACCTTTCAAAGGGTATCTAACTTATACATTGAGAATCATGTACGAATATCGAAATGCTCGTGTTGTAGGTAATTCGTTATGGAAGGAGGAGGTATGAAAGATCAATCAAGGCGCAAAGCCCTCTACATGATAAGCGTTGCTGCAGAGCTTACAGGTATGCATCCGCAGACCCTGCGAGTCTATGAGCAGCGAGGTCTTATTCACCCAGGACGTTCTCGTGGAAATACACGACTTTATTCCCAGGAGGATATTGACCGCATTAACCTCATTGCTTACTTGACCGATGAGGGAATTAACTTGACGGGAGTTACCCGTATTTTGGACCTTCAGGAAAAGCTTGAAGACAGAGAGTGCAAGATCGAGAGTCTCACTCAGCAGGTAGAGGCTCTTGAACATGAGCTTGCTTGCATTCGTCATGAGCAGAAGGTTCAATCATTGGTTCGCTACAACCAGCCAATGCCTATTGCTTTCATACATAAGGTCCTTATTGACGATGAAGAAGGCACCGAGCAACACTAATTACCTATAGGAGGTGGATTTATGAGATTTGAAAAATGGGCTGTAACAGCTCAGGAAGCACTTCGTTCAGCTATTGATGTTGCATCAGCACACAATGCTCCTGAAGTACGTCCCGAGCATCTCTTAAAGGCACTTCTTGATGCCCAGGAGAGAAACTTAACATCAATTATTGAACGAGTTGGAGGAAATGTTTCCAGCATTAGCTCTGCTTGTGATGCATTGATTGCTCAGGGCCCTCGTGTTACCGGATATCCTGATGATGCAGGATTATCTCGTGAAATTATCCAGGTAGGAGATGCAGCAGAGCGCTTTGCAGAAGAGCTATCGGATGCATATGTAACAACTGAGCACCTGCTTTGTGCTTTGGCTGATGCAAAAGATCAGACAGGATCGCTTTTGCGTGCAGAAGGACTTTCTGCATCTCGTATCCAATCTGTTTATGAGGAGCTTCGTGGTGATGACCGCGTAGTTTCCCCTGAATCTAAGCCTGAATTCGAAGCTCTTGAGCGCTATGGTCGCAATATGTGTGAGCTTGCTCGTAAGGGAAAGCTCGATCCGGTTATCGGACGTGTTGAAGAGATTCGTCGTACGATTCAGGTTTTGAGTCGCCGTTCAAAGAACAACCCTGTTCTCATTGGAGAGCCAGGAGTTGGAAAGACGGCAATTGTGGAAGGGCTCGCTCAGCGTATTGTAGCAGGTGATGTTCCTTCTACCCTTCGCAACCGTGAGGTCATTGAGCTCGATATGTCTGCCCTGGTAGCAGGTGCTAAGTACCGCGGTGAGTTCGAGGAGCGTCTTAAGGCGGTCTTGAAGGAAGTCTCCCAAAGCGACGGACGCGTGATCTTATTTATAGATGAGATCCATACGATTGTAGGAGCTGGAGCTACTGAAGGCAGCATGGATGCAGGCAATATCCTTAAGCCTGCCTTGGCTCGAGGAGAGCTCCATGCAATTGGTGCAACAACTCTCGATGAGTATCGCAAGTACATAGAGAAAGACGCTGCTCTTGCTCGTCGATTCCAGCAGGTAATCGTAAGCGAGCCAAGTGTGGAAGACACCGTCTCTATTCTTCGTGGACTTAAAGAGAAGTATGAGATTCATCATAAGGTTCGCATCTCAGACTCTGCTCTTGTGGTAGCAGCAGATCTTTCCAATCGCTACATCTCAGACCGATTCTTGCCAGATAAGGCAATCGACCTTGTGGATGAGGCTGCTTCTCGTCTTCGTATGCAGCTCGATTCAATGCCAGCTGACATCGATGCCCAGGAGCGCTCTTTGACTCAAATGCAGATCGAAGAGCAGGCTCTGATGAAGGAAGATGATGCAGCAAGTCGTGAGCGCCTTGAAGTTTTGCAGAAGGAAATGGCTGATGTCAGAAGTACCCTTGATGGCATGAAGGCTACCTGGCAAAACGAGAAGGAAGCTATCGATAAGGTCCAGGAGCTCAAAAACAGGATTGATGAGGCTCGTACCAAGGAGGAAAAAGCTACACGCTTAGGCGACCTTGCTCGCGCCTCTGAGCTTCGTTACTCTACCATTCCAACCCTCATTGCCCAGTATGATGAAGCTGAGGCTACCTTGGTTTCCAAGCAGGAGGCAGGAGGTCTTCTGAAAGAAGAGATCACTCCTGAGGAAATTGCTGAAGTCGTCAGTGCTTGGACGGGAATTCCTGTTTCAAAGATGATGCAAGGTGAGATTAATAAGCTCCGCAACCTCGAAGATGAACTCCATAAGCGTGTCATCGGCCAAAACGAAGCAGTCAATGCTGTAGCAGCTGCAGTTCGTCGTAGTCGTGCAGGACTTTCTGATCCAAATCGTCCTTTGGGAAGTTTCTTCTTCCTCGGACCTACCGGAGTTGGAAAAACCGAGCTTGCAAAAGCCCTGGCAGAGTGCCTCTTCGATGATGAGCGTGCGCTCTTGCGCATCGACATGAGTGAGTACATGGAGAAGTTCAGCGTTCAGCGCTTGATTGGTGCTCCTCCAGGATATGTAGGATATGACGAAGGTGGTCAGCTGACCGAGGCTGTTCGTCGCCGTCCATATTCTGTCATCTTGCTCGACGAGATGGAAAAGGCCCACCCTGATGTATTTAACATCTTGCTTCAGGTTCTCGATGATGGTCGTTTGACTGATGGACAGGGTCGTATCGTCAGTTTCAAGAATACGATTATCATTATGACGAGCAATGTGGGATCTCAGTTCATCGCAGGTGCTGATGCATCCGATGATCCTTTAGAGGTTCAGCAGAATGTCAATGATGTTTTGCGTGCTACTTTCAAGCCAGAGTTCCTCAATCGTATCGATGATGTTGTAGTGTTCCATCCTTTGGGAACGCGCGAGATTGGCAAGATTGTCGATATCCAACTTCAGGATGTTCGCAGTCGTCTTGCTCGACGTCGCATCACTTTGACGATTACCAATGCTGCTATGCAGGCTCTTGCAGATGAAGGACTCGATCCTTTGTATGGTGCACGTCCTTTGAAGCGTCTCATTCAGCGTCAAGTTACCGACCGCATTGCAAATCTTGTGATTGCAGGCAAGGTAGAAGAGGGTTCTGAGGTTCAAATTGACCTCGATGATCACAATGAGTTCATCGCTCGTGCTCTAGCTTAAAGTTTTCGAAAGCTCTGCATTTGTGCAGGTCAAAGAATACGTACAATGATAAAAGAAGCCGGTATCTTACGAGATACCGGCTTTCTATATTTAGGTGAAAGTTATGCAAAAGAAAACGAGATTGCAGCTTCTTGAGGAGCTGGCAAAGAAGAAACGTCCCGTAAAACCTAAGGACGAAAACATCCGTGCGGAAAACGAAGATGACGATGGATATGATCCATATTCAGATCGTGCTCCTGAGAAAGAAGAACTCTTCTCTTCCAATCCGTGGGACTAAGCCTCGTTGGATACGGAAGTTACGCCTTCCATGTGCTCGATGTCTTCCTTGGTTGCAGTAGGCTGAATGCTTGTGCAGTGAGGACAACGAAGTGCGCCTTCTGGGATTTCCTGGGTGCAGTAAGGGCAGGTAGGCTTAGCTGCTTCCTGCTTTGCCTCTTCCTCCTGGTTGAGCTTCAAAGTTGCAGCAGCGAGTTTCTCAGCGGCTTCCTTGCTCTTATTTACAGCCTTGATGAGCAAGAATACAACAAATGCTGTGACGAGGAAGTTAAGAATAGCACCAATGAATGGGCTAAAGTTCATGTACTGATCAGAGGCTAGAATGCGAATGCTGAGAGCTGGAGCCTCAGAATCAGCGGATGTTGTAAAGGCAGCAATGAGTGGGTTGATAATATCTTTAATCAAAGATGTGACGATAGCGGTGAATGCACTACCGATAATCATACCGACTGCCATGTCCATTACATTGCCGCGATTAATGAACTGCTTGAACTCTTCGAAAAATTTCTTCATGGATCTCCTAGAGATTGCTATGTAGTCGATCCTTGCGGTTGGCTACATATAATACGTTACATACAGGGTAGCAATTATAACGAAAATAATTATAAAAGCTATACGAATATATTGTTTTCTGCGATATTTGGTAGCCTGTGATACAAACAGAGACTTGGACTCTTTAGGGATATGCAGGTATTGACCACATGAAATGTCGTGTTTGAGTTGAGGCATTGCACGCTTTTGCTTGCGCGTGAGTTTTCCTTGTGGAATGAGCTTCTCTTGCTCTTGCTTGCTCATCTCATCCTCGGACCAATCATTGATAGATCCGACGGAACGACGTTGTGCGCGCTGTTTATGTGACTGAATACCTGTGCGATATTCAGAGTTTTTCTCATGGTAGTGCGGATTTTCGCTGCGTGCGTTATCCATAGCGTACTCCTTGTAGATGATACTTATCCTAAATGGTAGACGATATGAGTATCATATCTTCTGAGTTTATGTTTGTGCATGATAATACTATCAAGTTTAATGCAATTCAAAGGCACAGACGAGTACAATTAGGTGTATATAAATAAGAATTTGTACCAATAAGAAGGTATTAGAGTTTTAATTGAAACCTTTCGATTCAGGACCGTGTATGACAGATCCCAATACCACCTTAAAAGTTAATAATACCAATGGTCATAAGGCACCTGTCGTGCTTTGTGTCTCAGGTGGTGCTGACTCGATAGCTCTTTTGCATCTTGCGCTTTTCTCTGCCCTCGACATTGATGACGGATGTGGAATGTCTCCGATTGAGCATGAGAGGCTTGCTGTCTTTCACCTCAATCATTGCCTGCGCTCTGAAGATTCTGATGCAGATGAACAGTACGTTAGAGATCTTTGTGACCTGCATAATGTTCCTTGTCGCGCTCTGCGCATTGACGTTGAGGCTGAGGCGGGAAAGTTCGGTGGCAATGTCGAGAATGCAGGTCGTGAGATTCGCTACGCAAATGCTTATGCGTATGCCCAGGAACTTGCCGATCGGGCGGGTGTGGCGATTGAAGATGCGCGCATCCTCACTGCTCACAGCGCTAATGATAGGGCAGAGACGTTCATGATGAACGCAATGCGCGGAAGTGGGCTGGCTGGCCTGAGCTCCATACAGCCTCGACGAGGAATTGTGGTGAGACCTCTTTTGCACCTTACTCATGAGGAGCTTGAGCAAATCCTTATGGATGCAGGAGTTGCATGGCGCACAGATCTGACCAATAAAGACACGCAGTATCTCAGGAGCTATGTACGCTACAAGGTCTTGCCTCCTATGAAGCAGAAGATGCCTGGAGTCATCCAAAAGATCGGAGAGATGTGTGATGTCTTGAGTGATGAGAATGACTACATGAATATTCAGGCAGAGTCTGCCCTGAATGAAGCGGTCGTATCGGAAGACGCATATGGCATTGGCCTTAATATCGAGCGCTTAAGTGGGCTTCATCCTGCGATTTTGCGCAGGGTAGTTGCACTGTGTCTTCTTAAGATTTCCCCTGAAGGACGCTTTACCTCGCAGAATATCGAAGATGTCGCAGGCGTCGTTCATACTAAACGTACTTCAGTGCACGTTACGACAAATATTGATGTACGTGCGGAGAAAGGCATACTTTGGATTCGCAAGCTCACTGCTTCAAACATTGATGCGTGTGTTATGCCGGTCCCAGGTAGTGTTTCTTTTGGCAATGTGGTAATCAATGCCCAGGTTATGGGTAATGATAAAGAAGACATCTCGTCGTATATCAGGCAAACTTGCACGAAAGACCCAGGAAGATATGCGTTTGTAGACGTAGATAAGCTGGGCTTAGGCGACGCTCAAAACCTAGAGCTGTATGTTAGTTCGCCTCAAAGTGGCGACAGAATTCAGCCTTTTGGTATGGGTGGTAAGTCTAAGCTTGTTTCAGACCTTCTACACGACGCAAGGATTCCAACTCACCTGAGGGATTCAATTCCCGTTGTGAGTGTGGCTGTGTCGGGCTCTATTGTGTGTGTTGGTGGTATTCGTACGGATGAACAGTTTTCTTGTGATAAATCGACAAAAGAATTTATACAATTAAACTTTAATTAAGTAAAAGTTGTTGCTTATAGAAAGGGCCTTTCATGAACGACATGCACGACGACATCCAAGAGATCATTTTGGACGAGAGCGACATTCGAGACATCAACCGTCGTCTCGGTGAAGCAATTACAAAAGATTACGCGGATAAGAACCCTATCGTTCTCTCTGTTCTTAAGGGTGCTGTGCTTTTTACCGCTGATCTTATTCGTGAAATCAAATGCCCTTGCGAAATTGATTTTATGGCTGTATCCAGCTATGGAAATGCTACTAAGTCCTCCGGTGATGTTCGCATCGTAAAGGATCTTGATGGTGATATTTCAGGTCGTCATATTTTGATTTCAGAGGATATTTTGGATTCAGGATTGACTCTCGACTTCATCATTGACCTGCTCAAGAGCCGCAATCCAGCATCTGTTGAAGTATGTGCTTTCACCGTTAAGGACATCGAAAACCGCGTTTGCAAGACAGTTCCAAAGTATGTTGGAGCTCACGTTGCAGATCAGTTTATCGTAGGATATGGTCTCGATTATGCTGAGCGCTATCGCAACCTTCCTTACGTCGGTGTTCTTAAGCCTGAGGTATATAGCTAAGATTTAATACCGTTTAAGTTTTACTTTAAGAAGAGGGACTCGTTCGGTCTCTCTTCTTAAAGCATGAATGGAGCAATATTGTCAGAACAAAATAATTTTTCCCAACAAGGTCCTAAGCGTCCTAAGATGCCTCAAAAACCTCAAGGAATTGAGCCTGGAAAGAATAAGAATCCAAAGAAGAAGGCTCTTATTATTTTCCTCGTAGTTACAGCGCTTTTCTTTGGATTTAGGTCAGTCTCATCTGCTTTCAATAGGCAGACACAGATCTCTACCAGCGAATTTACTCATGCTATTGAGCAAGGTGCGGTAAAGAACTTTACCTACAATCCATCAACCCTTGCTATTGAAGGTATGCTTTCAGTTCAAGGTCCTAATGGAACTCCTTTGGAGCATAAGTTCAATTCAACATGGGTTGGCTTCGATAGCTTCAATGAGTTCATGGAGAAGCACCCTAACGTTAACTACAAGATCGATAACAACGAGGGTATCCAGGCTTCAGATATCATTACTGTGCTTTCTGCAGGTATCACAATCTTCATCGCATTCATGCTCTTTAGAAGTATGAAGTCGATGAACCCTGGTATGAATAAGAAGCAGATGAAGCAGTCTGAGCACCCTAAGGTTAAGTTTGACGATGTTGCTGGTATCGATGAGGCAGTAGAAGAGCTTCAGGAGATCAAGGACTTCCTCACTAAACCTGAAGAGTATCACAAGATGGGAGCTAAGATTCCTCGTGGTGTCCTTTTGGTAGGCCCTCCAGGAACAGGTAAGACCCTCCTTGCTAAGGCTATTGCAGGTGAGGCTCAGGTTCCTTTCTTCTCCATCTCCGGTTCTGAATTCCTCGAGCTGTATGTTGGTGTTGGAGCAAGTCGTGTACGTGACTTGTTTAAGGCAGCAAATGAAGCAAGTCCTGCGATCATCTTCATCGATGAGATCGATGCAATTGGTCGACAGCGTGGAACTGGCCTTGGTGGAGGTCACGATGAGCGTGAGCAGACCCTCAATCAGATCCTCGTCGAGATGGATGGATTTAGCGAGCAGAGTACGGTCATCTTGGTAGCCGCTACAAACCGTCCTGACGTTTTGGATCCTGCGCTTTTGCGTCCTGGCCGCTTTGACCGTCGCATTACCGTTGGCCGTCCTGACGTTAAGGGTCGCGAGAAGATCCTTGAGGTACACGCTGCAAATAAGAAGTTCGATGAGGAAATCGACTTTGCTACTATCGCTAAGCTCACTCCTGGATTTACCGGTGCTGACCTAGCGAATTTGATGAATGAATCAGCTCTTTTGGCTGTTCGTGCAAAGAAGAGCGCGATCTCCATGGTTGAGATCGAAGAGGCAATGGAGCGCAGTATTGCTGGTCCTCAGCTTAAGAACCGTGTTATGACTGAAGCTGAGCGCACCACCATCGCCTACCACGAAAGTGGCCACGCTTTGATTGGACACTTGCTTCCTCATGCAGACCCTGTCCACAAGATTACAATCGTTGGACGTGGTCAGGCACTTGGATACACTCTTTCCTTGCCTGAGGAAGATCGCTTCTTGAATTCTCGCAAGTCTCTTAAGGATGAGCTTGTTGTTTTCTTGGGTGGACGTACTGCAGAGGAAATCTTCTGTGAGGACATTACCACAGGTGCAAGCAACGATCTTCAGCGTGCGACACGCATTGCTCGAGAGATTGTAACTGAGTTTGGTATGGACGATAAGCTTGGAGCTCGCGTGTTTGGCGAGCCTCAGCACGAGGTATTCCTGGGTCGCGACTATGGTCACACTCAAGACTACAGCGATGCGACAGCACTTGCTATCGATGAGGCAGTCTCCGCTATCATGAACGAGGCTCACGACCGTGCTCGTGCTATTCTTACCGAGCACAGCGATCGCATCGAGCTTATGGCTCAGGTCCTCTTGGCTAAGGAATCTGTTGAGGGCGATGAACTCAATGCCCTTTTGGAGGGAACTTGGTCAGAGGAGGCTTTCGGTCCATTGCCTGCTCCTAAGGACGAGGCAAAGAATGCAGACGAAGAGTCTGATGCTCCAGGTGAAGAGCCTAAGGCTGAGGATTCACAGGATAAGTCCAATGATTTAGAGGTCTCTCTTACAGATGTAGCCAGTGAGGAAGACACTCCTGAAGAGGACGTAGAAGCGTAGAGCATACGCTACGAATAAGAAATACAAAGAGCAGGGAGCTTGCGGGCTTCCTGCTCTTTTTTCTAACGTGGGCACCTCATGTTAGAGGAGCTAGTTCTTTACAAAAACGGAGACGCCGCAAAGCGCCTCCGTATGGTTTCAGGATTAGAATGTAATGTCGAGTTCAACAGGGCAGTGATCTGATCCATATACCTGGTTCAGAATAGTTGCTTCTTCGATCTGAGGGGCAATGCTTTCAGATACGAGGAAGTAATCGATGCGCCAACCTGCATTTCTCTCGCGTGCCTTGAAGCGGTAGGTCCACCATGAGTAAGCATCAAGCTCTTCTGGGTGGAGGTAGCGGAAGGTATCGATGAAACCTGCTCCCAAAAGCTTGGTGAAGCTTTCGCGCTCCTCATCGCTAAATCCAGCCTTGCCTCTGTTGGACTTTGGATTCTTAAGGTCGATCTCCTGATGAGCAACGTTGAAATCACCGCAGGTGATGACAGGCTTTGTAGCTTCGAGCTCCTTGAGGAACGCACGATACTTCTCATCCCATGTAAGGCGGGTATCCAGGCGCTTAAGTCCATCTTGAGCATTAGGGGTGTAGACATCTACAAACCAGAAGTTCTCAAACTCAAGGGCGCAGACGCGTCCTTCGTTGTCGGCTTCTTCTACTCCGATCTGATGGATTACCTGAAGAGGTTCTTCTTTAGAGAAAACTGCTGTTCCTGAGTACCCCTTCTTCTGAGCATAGCTCCAAGTCTGATGGTATCCTTCGAAGTTGAGCTCTATCTGTCCTTCCTGAAGCTTGGTTTCCTGAAGGCAGAAAACATCAGCATCTAAATCAGTAAAGATCTCGCTAAATGAAGGGGATTTACCCTCTACCGCTCTCAATCCATTTACATTCCAGCTTATAAGCTTATACGTTTTAGACATAGTTCCTCTTTTTATTTGATTAGTGTATTTATTCCTAAAGCTGTGTATCGCATAATTTGCTTGTATAGTCTATACAACTGACCGATACGTGCTTCATAAGTTATATACGGCTTACTGTCATGTATAGGATAAGATATAACAAGAGCCTGACGGCTCACAATCTTGGTAAAATTTAAAATACCAGTCTTTGCTATAAAGGAGTTTAAGTGACTCAAGAACATATAACGATGGATACACAAAAGATTGAACAGGGTGTTCGCTTGATTCTTGAGGGAATCGGAGAGGACCTTGAGCGTGAGGGACTTGTAGATACACCTGCTCGCGTTGGTCGTTCTATGCAGGAGATCTTTGCCGGTCTTCATAAAAGCCCAGATGAGCTCTTCGAGGTTACCTTCGATGTTGATTCTCGCGAGATGGTAGTTGTAAAAGACATCCCTTTCTACTCCATGTGCGAGCATCATCTTCTTCCTTTTTATGGAACAGCTCATATTGGTTATATTCCTGGTCAAAAAGGTCGTGTCTGCGGTCTTTCTAAGCTTGCTCGTTGCGTTGAGGTGTTTGCTCGCAGACCACAGATCCAAGAGCGCATGACTAAGGATATTGCTGAGGCTATCATGAAGGGTGTCGAAGCTGAGGGCGTTATCGTGGTGGTTGAGGCTGAGCATATGTGCATGAGTATGCGAGGCGTTTCAAAACCAGGTTCTCAAACGCGTACTATTTACACAGTAGGAACTCTCAAAGATGATGCGCAGTTGCGCTCAGAAGCATATAAACTTTTGAATATATAGCTCATATACATATATCGTGAACAGGTGATTTGATGATACAGGACAAACAACATGTATGGAAATGTGGGAAGCACAGCATACATCTCGATCGCCCTCGTATTATGGGGGTACTTAATGTAACTCCCGACTCATTCTCTGATGGAGGCGCTCACAATGGTGTTGACCAGGCAGTAGAGCACGCTCTCGATATGCTCGATCAGGGCGCTGATATCATCGATGTGGGTGGCGAGTCCACTCGTCCTGGATTTACTCCTGTGTCTATCGATGAGGAAGCACAGCGCGTAGTGCCTGTCGTTCGTGAGCTCGTGAAACGTGGTGTTGTTGTCAGTATCGATACAAGACATCCTGAAGTAGCTGAGATTTGTGTCAAGCTTGGAGCTTCTATCATTAACGACGTTGAGGGCTTCTCCAATCCTAAGATGATTGAAGTTGCAGCAAAGTCTTCAGTCGGGTGCGTTGTTATGCATGCAGGTTCCGCTGCGACTCCTAGTCATCATACTCATGTAAGACTTGATTCGAGTCATAAGGACGACGAGCTCAATCAGGTGATGAGTGCATCACAAGCCTCTTATGCGGGAGCTCAGAAAACTGATACTGATGCATTGGTGCGTAGAGTATACGGCTTTTTGGCAGATCACTCTCGTATGCTGGAAAAAGCTGGGGTTTCTGCCGATAGGATCTGCATCGATCCAGGCGCTGGCTTTGGAAAAGGAGCAGAGGAAGACCTCGTTCTTCATCAGTCTTTCAAGCGTCTGCAAAGGGCTGGCTATCCTGTCATGTGCGCAATCTCTCGCAAGAGGATGACGGGATTTATGAGTGGAGCTTTAAATCCTCAGGACCGAGATGCTACGACAGCGGGAATGTGTGTGGGAGCCCTGGAGCTCGGAGCTCGCATCGTGCGTGTTCATAATGTTAAGGTTGCCCGTGAGGTAATCGATGGTTACTGGACAACCGTCCATCCAAACGCAAAGAAGGCTCTCGTTGCCCTTGGAAGCAACGTCGGAAATTGTGTAGGGTATCTCGAAGCTGCACTCTCTAAGATGCAGGATATTCCTCTGACGAAGGTTACACGCACGTCTCATGCGTATGATACGGAGCCTGCTTATGGCCTCGCAACATCGGTGGTAGATGCCGTTTGCGAAATTGAAACCTCGCTTCCACCGCTTGTTCTTCTGAAGCAGCTCCAAAGCATCGAAGATGAACTTGGTAGGATCCGTATTCATAACCCTCAGCACTCAGGACCTCGCACCATCGACCTTGATCTGCTGTGGATGGAAGGCGAGATTCATGCGGGTAGAATCCTTGAACTTCCGCATCCTCGCATGGGTGAGCGCGATTTTGTAATTCGTCCTATGAAGGATTTGATGAGCAGTCCGGAGAAGTTTATCCAAGATGCAGGGGTTAGTGTAGCTGCTTTAGATGAGCGCGTGGGCAAGGTCACCGAAGACCTTGGACCCTTAAAGTTTTAATAAGAATAAAAACACAGGTAGGTGTGTATGTTAGACACGATTATGGTCGTCGATGAAGGCGATGTTTTTGATTTGATGAAAGACCTTGCATATCAAGGGGCACAAGATGGAGCTACGCTTCTGTGCAGGGATGATGAGTGCTGCAGACTTTCTATCTTCAAGAAGCTCCATGACGTTCCTATGGGATACATCGAGGGTGCAGCTTTCATTGCAACTCTTGCTGCTGCTCATGGAATGGAGAAATCTTACGAGGAGATTCACATTGAGTGGCCTTTTACCATAAAACGTGCAGGTCAGAAGGTTTGTACTCTTTCCACTTCAGCTGGCTTTCAAGGTGGGCTCTTTAGCGTTGTAAACCTTGAATTCACATCAGATATCTCCGAGGATGCCCTCGATATGGTTGTGACCCAGGTGGTAGAGGAGCTCGAGAAGTGGCGCGAGGACGTTGTAAATAAGAAGATCCTTGCAGGACCGGTAAGTCAGTGCCTGAGTGAGTACTTCGACTACATCCCTGAGCTCGGTAAAGACACCCTCGTTCAAACCCCAGAAGGAAAGCTCATTCATGTGGGCTACTTCGGCGGCCTTGATGTATGGGGCCATGCCATCATCGTAGATGATCAGGAGAAGGAAAAGAGCTTTGCCCCAGGTGAAGTAATCCTTATTCCAACAGAAGAATAATTCGGACCGAGTAAATCCGCATATAAAGAGACCTCCAGAAGTTGATGAGATTCAACGACTGGAGGTCTTTCGTATTGGTTTTGGGCTTGTAGACTTTCGACTTTTGGGTTTTGGGCTTTCGACCAGCGAATTAGGCAGTGTTCTTTCGACCAGCGATTTACTTCGAGTTCAAATCGTAGATCTTCTTTACGCCCAAAAGGGTGAGATCTGGATTATGGAAGTCAAAAAGATCCGTAGCTTCCATAACCACGGAAGCTGCTCCTCCTGTTGCAATAACAGGGATGGAAGGATCTCCCATTTCTTTCTTTATGCGGGCTACCAGGCCTTCAATCTGAGCAGCAGCACCGATTACCATGCCTGACTGCAAAGCTTCTTCGGTAGTCTTTCCTAAAGCGTGCTCAGGACAGACCAGAGAGACGCTTGCGAGCTTGGCCGCACGAGCGAAGAGGCTTTGGGCTGAAAGCATGAATCCCGGCATGATGGCACCTCCGCAAAATGCACCGTTTGCGTCCACGACATCAATATTCGTTGCTGTTCCAAAATCGACGACGATGCAAGGAGCACCGTAGAGCTCCTTTGCAGCGATGGCATTTGCAATGCGGTCAGCTCCTACTTGGGTAGGGTAGGGCATATCGATTTCCATACCGCAGTTCTTAGTCGTATCGACAACATAAGGTTTGAAACCATACAGCTCCTGTATGCAGCCTTCCCATCTTTGAGTGAGGATCGGAACAACGCTTGCAATCGCTACTTTGGACACGATCTCGACTGAAAGGTCGTGCATCATGAAGTAGCCAAAGAGCCTTTCGTGAAGCTGGTCGGTGGTGTCGGTTGAGTCGGTTGCCATACGCCATTGCTTAGCGATCGAGTGGGTTTTATCGAACAAACAAAGCGTAGTTTGAGTATTTCCTACATCTATAGTTAAGAGCATGAGGTCTCCTTGTGAATAGTTTTCTTCATTGTAAAGCATGAAGGACTCTGCAGGCGTGAAGAAAATCTTCTTCCATATAGACAAGCTTTTCAGATGAAAGCCTCTCTCCATTTGAATAATATGTGGTCAAAGCGTAGGCTCTGAGCTGTTCCATACAATTTCAAAGGGAGCGTGGTATTATATCTAAGCTTATGAGTACTGGTCGGAAACCAGTACCGTGCTTTAGAAATAAAGCATTCACCCCGTTCTAGAGATAGAACTTAAGTTTAAGGAGTCACAGATGAAGAACGCTATTCATCCAGAGTACCAGGAGTGCACCGTACGCTGCACCTGTGGTAACACCTTCACTACTCACTCAACTGTATCTGAGATCGTAGTAGACCTTTGCGACAAGTGCCACCCATTCTACACCGGTCAGCAGAAGCTTGTTGATACTGGTGGACGTGTTCAGCGCTTTGCTGATAAGTT
>RCNH01000467.1_pt1 | contig 16569 bp, 13 predicted proteins | sample 2041161 | NCBI WGS metagenome assembly RCNH01 (sample SAMN09708215, study PRJNA481090) | Feces metagenome, whole genome shotgun sequencing project. | biome: feces | host: Leptonychotes weddellii | place: Antarctica: Sion Island | collected 2010-03-01 | reverse complement strand
AAGTCACCGCGGATGTGCTTCGACGACATCACGATGTAGGCTCCACCGTAGGCCTTACGCAGGGTAACGGTAATCTTGGGAACGGTAGCCTCGCAGTAAGCGAAGAGCAACTTGGCACCGTGGCTGATGACACCGCCGTACTCCTGGGTTGTACCGGGAAGGAAGCCGGGAACGTCGACCAAAGTAACCAGAGGAATGTTGAACGCATCGCAGAAGCGCACGAAACGTGCTGCCTTGCGGCTGGCGTTGATATCCAATACACCGGCCATGAACTTGGGCTGGTTGGCGATGATACCCACCGACTGACCGTTGAAACGGGCGAAGCAGGTGATGATATTCTTGGCATAGGCAGCAGCCGACTCCAGATACTCGCCGTTATCGACAATGGCACGGATGACTTCCGACATATCGTAGGGCTTGTTGGCGCTGTCGGGGATAATCTCGTTGAGCGAATCCTCCAGACGGTCGATACGGTCGGTGCAAACCTGCAGGGGCGCATCCTCCATGTTGTTCTGGGGAATGTAGGACAGCAACTGTTTGATGAGCTCAATACCCTCCTCCTCGGTGTCAACGGCAAACTGCGAAACACCCGACTTGGAGTTGTGCATTACGGCACCACCCAGCTGCTCCTGAGTTACAGACTCGCCGGTCACGGTCTTCACTACCTTCGGGCCGGTGAGGAACATATAAGAAGTATCCTTCTTCATGATGATGAAGTCGGTCAAAGCGGGCGAATAAACCGCACCACCGGCACAAGGACCGAAGATGGCCGAAATCTGGGGAATGACACCCGACGACATCACGTTACGCTGGAAGATGTTAGCGTAACCAGCCAGAGCATTGACACCCTCCTGGATACGGGCACCACCCGAGTCGTTGATACCGATACAGGGAGCACCATTGCGCATGGCCATATCCATCACCTTGCAAATCTTGTCGGACATCGAGAGCGACAGTGAACCTGCCGTTACGGTGAAGTCCTGTGCGAAGACATAGACCAGACGGCCGCCGATGGTACCGTAACCGGTTACCACACCGTCACCGAAGGCATGGCTCTTCTCCATACCGAAATCATAGCAACGGTGAGTAACGAACATATCGAACTCCTCGAAGCTACCCTCGTCGAGCAGCATCTGAATACGCTCGCGAGCAGTATATTTACCCTTCTCGTGCTGGGCATCAATACGTTTTTGGCCACCTCCGAGACGCGCTGTTTCGCGGTTCTCGATGAGTTGGTTGATTTTATTTTGAATTTCGCTCATAATTTCCGATAGATTATTTGTTCTTGTTCTCGCACAGCTCGGTCAGAATACCCTGTGTCGATTTGGGATGAAGGAATGCGATAGTCATGCCTTCTGCACCTTTACGGGGAGTCTTGTCGATGAGGCGGATACCCTTGGCCTCGGCATCGGCCAACTGCTCCTCGATATTCTCACAAGCCAGAGCCATGTGGTGAATACCCACACCACGCTTCTCGATAAAGCCGGCGATGGTCGAATCCTCCGATGTAGGCTCCAAAAGCTCAATCTTGGTCTGACCGAGTTTGAAGAACGCGGTACGTACCTTCTGATCGGGGACCTCCTCGATTGCATAACACTTCAGGCCCAATACGCCCTCCCAATAGGGAATTGCCTCATCAAGGCTCTTCACTGCGATGCCCAGATGCTCGATATGTGATACATTCATGACAAAAAATAGTTTTAATTGGTTAAATATTTCAGTTTATCTGATTTGTTCCGGTATTTGCATCTACAAATATAACTTTTTCTTTCAGAACAGACAATTTTATTGTGATTTTTTTAGCAGTAAAATTTCGCGTCAAAATTCACTCAAATGTCGGCGCGGGGTATAATCTCCTTTGAGTGAATATTTTTCACGATTCCGACATTTCCATCAACCGCCGTCACCACTCTCCGTGAGTCGTCCCTCACCCGAAGAAATAACGAACACCCGCTACGGCTCTTAATAATAAGGTATGGAAGTCGCGATTTTCCCTTTCGTTCCGTCATCACAGCCCACCGCTTTTGCATACCCCTTCCTCCGACAGCGTTCTGCCCGCGGAACAGATTATATCCGACATTTTTTCGTGAAAGTCGCAAAAAATTGCTATCTTCGCTAAAAATATGATGCGAATATGAAGAAAGCGATTTTCATGTTACTGCTTGCCCTTGCGGCAGGTTACACGACGGTTTCGGCACAGAATGTGGCTCTCGGAGAGCGTGTTCCCGAGCTTAAATTCCAGTCGTGGATATCCGACCGCACACCCCACAATGCGGAGATGACCTACGTGGAGTTCTTCCACTCCTCGTCGGCGGCATCGGTAAAGGCTCTCGGACACCTCAGTCAGATTGCCTCGCAGATGGGTGCATCGCTCAATGTGGTGGTCGTCACCACGGGCGAGGACCACAAGGCAGCCACACTCCTGGGGCCTTATCTTGCGAAGAATATGGTTGCAGGTGTCGATGTCAACGGCAAACTCTTCAAATCGTTCGGCGTGACCTACGTACCGTTCGGTGTGCTGCTCGACAGCAAGAACCGTGCGCTGTGGGCAGGCAACACCCTCAATTTCACCACCGAAACCATTAAGAACCTAAAATAGCCATGTCATTTACCAAAATAGACCATTACGAAAAAGAGTATGCCGACCATCATCACGACACGGCACTCAATGTAGCGGAGGGCGTGGAGGACCAACCCGTCGTCAGCCCCTACTTCACCAAACGCAAGAAGCGTCACCTCACGACCGATGAATATGTCGAGGGCATCATCAAGGGTAACATCACCATTCTCTCGCAGGCCATCACCCTCATCGAGTCGAACAACCCCACCCACTATGCCCAGGCGCAGGAGATTATCGAGAAGTGTCTGCCCCACGCCGGCAAGTCGGTGCGTATAGGTATCACGGGTGTGCCGGGTGCCGGAAAATCGACCTTCATCGAGGCCATCGGCAACATGGTCACCTCCATGAAGCACAAACTCGCCGTGCTGGCCATCGACCCCTCGTCGGAGCGCAGCGGCGGTTCGATTCTCGGTGACAAGACCCGTATGGAGAGCATCTGTCACAATCCCGATATTTTCATCCGTCCCTCTCCCTCGGCAGGTTCGCTCGGCGGCGTGGCTCGCAAGACGCGCGAGACCATCGTGCTGTGCGAGGCGGCAGGCTTCGATGTCATCTTCATCGAGACCGTGGGTGTGGGTCAGTCGGAGACCGCCGTACACTCGATGGTCGATTTGTTCATGCTGTTGCAGATTTCGGGTGCCGGTGACGAGTTGCAGGGTATCAAGCGCGGTATCATGGAGATGGCCGATTTGATGGTCATCACCAAGGCCGACGGCGAGAATATCCACAAGGCGGAGTTGGCCAAGACCCAGTTTCAGGGCGCACTGCGTCTGTTTCCCCTCTCGGAGTCGGGCTGGAAACCCAAGGTCTACACCTGCTCGGCATACACGGGTGCAGGTTTGGAGTATGTATGGGCAGGCGTGCTCGAGTTTTTGGAGCACATCGAGGGCAACGGCTACTTCAAGCACAACCGTAACCGTCAGAACAAATATTGGATGTACGAGTCCATCAACGAGGTGCTCAAATCATCGTTCTATCAGGACCCTGCCGTGGAATCACACATCAAGGAGTACGAAGACAAGGTCCTCAACGACAAAATCTCCTCGTTCATCGCAGCCAAACAGCTGTTGGACATCTACTTCAAGGATTTGAAATAACACATTTCCACATACAAAAAAGGCAACCTCCTCAACGGGGTTGCCTTTTGTTTTTATTGGTTGTCGTGAATCGTCACCACACCTTTTCGAAAGCCACGCGCTCACCGCTGGCATAGCGCACCGTGCCACACTTACGGAAGCCCAGATGCGCCAGCATGGCGTGCATATAATGGTTGTCATGCATGGTGTCGATTTTGAAGGAGTGAAGGCCGCGCTCGCGAGCCACCTCCTCGACATACTGCATCACACGGGTAGCCACGCCCCTGCGCTTCACCTCATCGGCCACCGCCAGACGATGCACCACCACATACTCCTGCAACGAGAGCCACTCGCCCTCCAGTGCATCATAGGCAGGTTCGCCATCGAACACCACGGCACAATAGGCGACCACCCTACCCTCATATTCGGCCACGCGTCCCACTCCTGCCGTCACATCGGCCATAATGTCGTGCGTGGCGGGATAACCGTCCTGCCACTGCGCACTGCCCAGCGACTTCATCTGTGCCTGCGCCTGCGCGATAATCTCCACCACACGGGGCACATCGACTGTGGTGGCGGTTCTGAAAATCAATTCTATTTCTCGGTTATACATCGTTTGGATTATTCGTAGGTGGCTCTCAAGTGCGAGATTTGCAGGTTAATCGACTCGTCGGCATGGATTTCGGGCGATGTGATGACAACCACTCGCTCCTCACCGGGTAGCAGGTCGAAGAAATTATCACTGAAGCGTGCGCCCTGTATGTCGGTCGAGATGAAGAGGTCGCGCACCAGCACATCGGAGCGCAGGCGCAACTCACATCTGCCCTCGCCGATTTGCTGTGCCACCTCGACATAGGTTTTCGGCAGATTGAGGTGCTTGGCAGGCAGGAGGTAGTGCGGTTCGCGGAACAGCACCCTACGCTCGGCATCGAGGAGGGTGACCAGCACATAGCGGTCGGCATATTTCTTCTTGGAGAGCCACTTGGTCAAATCGACAGTTGCAGCCACCGAGGAGGCATTTGCCCCGATGGTGAGTTTTTTGGAGGTCTGTTTATATACATTACCCTCATAATCGGTCAATTGCAGACGAAGTTCCACACCCTTGATGTCGTCCAGACGGTCGGAAATCGTCCACACCTCCAACGCTCTGTCCTGTTGCACGACATCGACAATGACGGGAGCGAAAGCCCTGCGCGCCTGATAGTGCAGTGCCTTCCAATTGCCGTAGTAGTCGATGCCCGACCACGACACCACCGGCCAGCTGTCGTTGAGCTGCCAGTAGAGCGTACCCATACAGTAGGGGCGGTTGCGGCGGTGTGCCTCCATGCCGTGACGCATACCGCGTCCCTGCAAGACACTGCCCACATAGACAAAATCTTTGAAATCATCGGGCACGCGGTAGTCGCGCTCCATATATTTGCGGATAAGGTCGTTGCCGATGGAGCTTTTCTGGTGGGCGTTCATCACCTCCGACTCCAACTCAAAATCCTTCTCCTCGGCAAAGGTGCGAATGGTCTTCATCTCGGGGAAGGACTGGAAGCCAAACTCGCTCATGAAACGGGGCACGTCCTCATCAAAGCTCTCGAAGGTCTTGCGACCGTACCACACGCCCCAGTTGTGGCAGTCGCGCACACCCATCGTCCACGCGCATCCCCAATTGGCATAATAGGGCGAAGTGTGGACATAGAAGCGGTCGGGGTCGTATTCCGCCACAACAGAGGGGAGCAACTCCTTGAAAATCTTGTCGTAGCCCACCTTCATCTGCTCGAACTCCGTGGAGGTGTATTTGCCTTTCCAGCCCCAATATTTGATACCCTCCTCTATCTCGTTGTTACCGCACCACATCGCCAGCGAGGGGTGGTTGCGCAGGCGGCGGACATTGTATTCCGCTTCCGCTCTGACACGAGAGAGGAAATTCTCGTCATGGGGATAGGTCGTGCAGGCAAACATGAAGTCCTGCCACACAAGAATACCGTTCTCGTCGGCAAGGTCGTAGAACAAATCACTCTCATAAGTACCACCGCCCCACACGCGGAGCATATTCATGTTCGCCTCCTTCACATCTTCGAACAGACGGCGGTAGCGTTCCTCGGTGACCGAGGGCAGCATGGCGTCCATGGGGATATAGTTCGCACCTTTGGCAAACATCGGTATGCCGTTCACCTCGAAGTAGAACGACTCTCCGTTGTCGTCCTTTTCGGTGACGACCTTCACGGTGCGAAGACCCACACGGCGCGTTGTGCGAAGCAACACCTGCTCGTCATCGGACAGCGTGAGGGTCACCTCATAGCGCGTGGGCTCGCCCCAGCCGTTGGGCATCCACCTGCGGGGGTGGGGAATGGTCAGCGGCAGTTCCAGACGAAGGGAATCCCACATGAAATGGACCTCACGGCGACTCTCCGCCACGGTCTCGCCCTTCAGCGAAGCGGTGAGGCGGGCGTAAATCGGCGAGGTGGAGGATTTCAGACAGCGCAAATCGGCACGGCAATTCAGCACAGCCTGCTCATCGGTAAGTTCCTTTTGCTGTACATAGAGGTCATCGACCGCCACCCTGTCGCGGAAACACAGATGCACGGGTCGCCAGATGCCGCAGGTCACCATGCGGATACCCCAGTCCCAGCCGAAGCTGTAAGGGGCTTTGCGGGCATAGATGCTGAGTTTCTCCTCGCGGTGGTCGTTATCGGCAGGATAGCTGAAACCGGCCTCTTTATATTGTTTCATGTTCACCTTGATGGGCGAGCGGAAGGTGATTTCGAGGGTATTCTCGCCCTCGCGCAACCACTTCTTCACCGACAGGCGATAGCCCACAAACATATTGTCGGCCTGCAAGATGCTCTCTCCGTTCAGTTTCACATCGGCATAGGTATCGAGTCCCTCGAACTCCAATTCGGCGGCATCGTAAGCCAAATCCCCGGCCGTCACCCCGAAGGTCGTGCGGTAAGCCCAATCGCGGTCCTCCACCCACTGGATATACTTTTCGTTCACCCCGAAGAACGGGTCGGGCAGCAGTCCGCAACGCAACAAATCCTGATGCACGGTACCCGGCACCGTGGCGGTGTGCCAATCGGGGCGGCCGACCTGCGAAAACTGCCATCCCTCGTGGAGCGTCACCCTCTTTTCGGGCATGGCTCCCTTACCTACCATAACTGTCATCATCAATAAGAATAGAATCAGATATTTTTTCATCACTAAAAATATTTTCGCCGAAATTCACCTCACACCGACCACTTCTTCACAGAAAAAAGGAGGCAATGAGCCGAAATCATTGTCTCCTGTGGGGCGGTATCGAAACCGCTACTTCGCTATCAGGTCACGAAGTTTCACGGCCTGGAAAACCATGTGTGCCGTAGAACTCTCGTAGAGAATACCCACCGTCTCGCGGTCAATCATCGACAGACAGGAGTAGCCCCAGCTCTCCTCCTCATCGAGCATGAGTTGGTGCTCTTTGAGCCAGGTGTTACCGCCATCGAGACTCGCCTTGATGGTGATGTGGTTGCGGTTCTTGGTGGTGTCGGGATTCGAGAAGAGCAGAATATCGCGTCCCAAAACATTGTCCCCGGCCTTTACCCGGATAAGGCTCGCCATGCAGACCGACTCGCGGAGTGCCTTGCGTGACGAGGGGTGCTCCTCCCACGTCTTGCCCATGTCGCGCGTCACCGCCACGGCACGACTGCCACCGCGGTTGTCTCTCATATTGAGCATCAGCACGCCCTTCTCCAGCTCCACGACCTGCGATTCGGTGGTGTCGGTGCGTGCCGCCTCGTGAATTGTCCAAGTCTTGCCCCCGTCCTCGGAGTACATCACTCCGGCGCAGGGAATACGGTCGGCACCGATAAACTGAATGGGGAAGACCAGTGTGCCATTCTCCATCGTGATACCGCGACCGGGACCTTGCAGGAGGAAGTGCCACTCGGGACGCTTCACCTGCTCGGTGATGTTCATCGGGCTGCTCCATGTCTTGCCGTCATCGCTGCTGCACGAGAGCACCAACTGTGCGGTATGCTCCACATCCATGCCGGGTTTGGAGTTGAACCACGCCCGCTGGTTGCCCATGCCGTGAGTCCATGCGGCAACAATCCACACGTTACCCGTTTGAGTATCGACCATAATCGAGGGGTCACCCACACCGTTCTGACTACTCGGCAGACCGCCATATTCGCCAAACGAGAGGGGAATACGCATCTTCTCCCACGTGCGACCGCCGTCGGTACTGCGACTCACACCGATATCGATGTGCTCCTGCAAATCCACACTGCTGTTATAACGGATGTCATAGACCGCCAGCAAAGTACCCTTGTTGGTGGTCACCAGACCCGGAATACGATAGGCTGCCGCGCCATCGTCTCCGGCATGACGCACGCCCACACCCACACGGTGTACGGCATGACGTCCCGACACGTATTTCAGTTCGGCTTCCTCGCCGTTGATTCTGATGCGGTCAATCGAGGCGGTCACCTTGGTTTGGAGTGTGGCACGCGGACTCATCTGCACACTCACCCAATAGAAGTTGGGGCCCTCGAAAAGGCGGTGATGCCCCAAATCGAAGGTCATCTCGCGGGCAGGCTTCTGTTTCCCGAGCAGCACCGAATAGGAGGGAATCGCCGAGAGGGTCTGCCCCATACGGTGAGCCGAGAGGTAGTCCTCGGGGCGTGTGGCTTCCGCCTCCTCGGGTGACATATTGCGTGTACCGCCATAGTAGAGTTTCACACTGCGAATGTCCGACAGGCGCACATCGTCGCCCAGCGAAAGGTGCAACTCATCGAAGGTTGCCCCCTTGGCGGCATCCACTCTGATGTAGAACAACGCATTGTCGATGCGCTCCAAAAGCAGGGGTATCTGTGTCTCGCGAACAAGCACTCGCTGCGATGCTCGAACGGCAAAAACCGACATCAACAGCATCAGCGACAGTGCCAGAATGGTTTTTCTCATGGGTGATAGAGGGGTTTAAGTTTTTTCCTTGGTAAAGGTACTAATTTTATGCAATAATACTACACGATTCCCGCCGCGGAGGGGAAAAATTAGGTTCTGCACGCATAAAAAAATGTATATTTGAAATCCCGAAAGGGGGATTTTAGAAAATTCTTTCGTACCTTTGGGTCAAAATTAGCTATGCATAAATCAGGATTTGTAAATATTATCGGCAACCCCAATGTCGGAAAATCGACATTGATGAATGCCCTCGTGGGCGAGAAACTTTCGATTATCACATCGAAGGCTCAGACCACACGTCACCGTATCATGGGAGTGGTATCGGGTGACGACTATCAGATTGTATATTCCGACACCCCGGGTATCTTGAAGCCCTCCTACAAGTTGCAGGAGTCGATGATGAAGTTCGTGAGCGGTGCGCTGACCGATGCCGATGTCATACTCTATGTCACCGACACCGTGGAGCAGAGCGACCGTTCGGCAGAGATTGTGGAGCAGATTCGCCAAAGCGGCATCCCCACCATCGTGGTCATCAACAAAATCGACCTCACACAACCCGATGCCCTCGAGGCTCTGGTCGAGAAGTGGCACAAGGAGCTGCCCGACGCGGAGATTGTTCCGGCATCGGCCAAGGAGAAGTTCAACATGGAGGGTCTGTTCAAGACCATTCTGGAGCGTCTGCCCGAAGGTCCTGCCTTCTACCCCAAAGACACCCTCACCGACAAGACCCTGCGTTTCTTCGCTTCGGAAATCATCCGCGAGAAGATTCTGCGCTTCTACGACAAGGAGATACCCTACTGCTGCGAAATAGAAATCGACACCTACAAGGAGGAGGAGAAAATCGACCGCATATCGGCCACCATCTACGTGTCGCGCGACTCGCAGAAGGGCATCGTCATCGGCCACAAGGGCGAGCGACTCAAGAAGGTGGGCATGGCTGCCCGTGAGGAGATGGAGCAGTTCCTCGGCAAGAAGGTCTTCCTCCAGCTCTTTGTGAAGGTCAACGAGGATTGGAGAAACAACCCTCGCCAGCTCCGCCGCTTCGGTTACGAGATGGAATAACGAAACTAAACGCCCGAAATACGTTCGTCGGACCTCTGAAATACCTCGAAACGATAGCCGTGAGAGGCTTTTCTGTGTCCTGAGAACACAAAAAAAGAATGTCACACACAAGAATAGTATGCGGAGATACATTATAGCCCTATTGCTGTGCACCACCCTGTTGTGGTCCGACAACGCCTACGCCCAATACAACAAGGAGTATTTCTTCTGGGTGGGTCAGCGTTGCATGATGGACAACAACTATCAGGAGGCCATCCGCACACTCAACACCCTGCTGCGATTCGATGAAGATGCCTACGAGGGTTACTTCCTGCGTGGTATCGCCAAATACAACCTCGACGACCTGATAGGTGCCGAAGCCGACTTCTCGACTGCCATCGAGAAGAACCCGGTCTACACCCAGGCCTACACCTACCGTGCCATCGCCCGCTCGCGACTGGGCAACTATGACGATGCACTGAAGGACTTTCGCGAGGCCATCGAGTTGCGTCCCGACCTTCCGGGACCCTATTACAGCCGCGGTGTCACCCGTCTGCTCAACCAGCAGTTCAAGGAGGCCATCGAGGACTTCGATATGTTCATCCGTCAGGAGAACAAGGTCGCCGATGCCTACATCTGTCGCGGATTGAGCTACCTCAACCTCAAGGACACCCTGCGCGCCTACGAAAATTTCAACACCGCCATACGCACCAATCGCGAAAATCCCAACGGCTATAACCGCCGAGGTGCGCTCTACATGCAACAGGAGCGCAACAAGGAGGCGGAGGAGGATTTCAACAAGGCGATTGCCTGCGATTCGAGCTACCTGCTCTCGTTCTTCAACCGTGCGATGGTCTATTCATCGACCAACCGCCCCACACAGGCGTTGCAGGACTTCACACGCGTCATCGAGCTGGATTCGACCAACTCGCTGGCCTACTTCAACCGTGCCATGTTGCGCACACAGGTGGGCGACTACAACCGCGCACTCGACGACTACAACAAAGTGGCGATGTACTCGCCCAACAACGTGTTGGTCTACTACAACCGTGCCAACGTGCACTCCTATCTGGGTGATTTGGACAAGGCCGTGGAGGACTACACCTCGGCCATCGACCTCTACCCCGATTTTGCCAACGCCTACATCTATCGCGGCCGCATCAGAGAGTTGCTCCGCGACACCAAGGGCGCAAAGTCCGACCGCGAGACGGCACAGAAGAAGATTGCCGCCTACCGTTCGCGTCTGAACGACAGCACCTACTCCATCTATGCCGACACCACACAGAAGTTCGACCGTCTGCTCTCGTTCGACAGCAAATTCTCGGGCAAGAACTTCGACAACATCGCCTCGCGCAACGATGCCCACGACCAGATGCGTCTGATGCCGCTCTTCAAGTTTACGCTCATGAAGCCCGACACCCTGCCGCAGATGGAGACCTATCATCTGCAACGTGTGGAGGACTTCCTGCACAACATCGGCAACAAGTATCTGACCATCTCGTGGAAGCAGAGCGACATAGAGGCCGACTCTCTGGTGGTAATGGACAAGGACTATGTACAGCAATTGCGTGACAGCGCGCCCTCGTGGCAGCTACTCTTCGCACGTGGTGTGACGCAGTCGCTCATCAAGCAGTACACCAATTCGGTGAACACCTACTCGCAGGCCATAGACCTCAACCCCACCAATCCGTTCCTCTACCTCAACCGTTCGACCACACGCGCCGAGATGATTGACTTTATCTCCTCGATAGACAACTCCTATCAGCAGATAACCATCGACTCCGACCCCGCCAACCGTCTGAACAACTCTTCGAAGCGAGTGTACAACTACGACGAGGCCATCGCCGATTTGAACAAAGCCATCAAGCTCTTCCCGCAGTTCGCCTATGCGTACTACAACAGAGCCAATCTGAAGGCATCGTCGGGAGCACTTCCCGAAGCCTATGAGGACTACACGAAGGCCATAGAGCTGAACCCCCTCTTTGCCGAAGCCTACTACAATCGCGGTATCATTCAGATTTTCATGAAGGATACGCGCAAGGGCTGTCTCGACATCTCGAAGGCCGGCGAGCTGGGCATCACCGAGACCTACGAGTTGCTCAGACAATACTCCCAGATAGACAACTAACTTAATAAACAATTCATAAAATGGTAGAAACTATCCAACACAAACTCAACGACTCATTTGTAGCCAGATGGGCGGCGTTGATTCTCATTGCGCTGATGATGTTCTTCGGATATATGTTCGTAGACGTCATGTCACCGCTTCAGTCCATGATCGAGGCACAGAGAGGTTGGACTCCCGACGTATTCGGTATGTACGGCAGCTCGGAGTTTATCCTCAACGTCTTCGGTTTCCTGATTTTAGCCGGTATCATCCTCGACAAGATGGGTGTACGCTTCACCGGTGTTCTGTCGGCATCGCTCATGCTCGCAGGTGCCTGCATCAAGTATTACGCCATCAGTGACATCTTCATCGGCTCAAGCATCGAGAGCTGGCTCAACTCGTGGTGGACTTCGTTCCCCGCATCGGCAAAGTTGGCTTGTCTGGGCTTCATGACCTTCGGTTGTGGTTGCGAGATGGCAGGTATCACCGTATCGAAAGCCATTGCAAAGTGGTTCCAGGGTAAGGAGATGGCATTGGCCATGGGTCTGGAGATGGCTATCGCCCGTGTGGGTGTGTTCGCCATTTTCTCGATTTCACCCGCTCTCGCCAACATGGGTGACCCCACCGTGGTTCGCCCCGTGGCATTCTGCACCGCGCTGCTGCTCATCGGTCTGATTACCTTCACGGTCTTCACCTTCATGGACCGCAAGCTCGACAAACAGCTGGGCATCAAGGTGGGTCAGGACGTCAATCCCGAGGACCAGTTCAAGGTCAGCGACATTGGTAACATTCTCGGCAGCAAGGTATTCTGGATTATCGCCCTGCTGTGCGTACTCTACTACTCGGCCATCTTCCCCTTCCAGCGTTTCGCAACCGGTATGTTGGAGACCAATCTGAAGATTTCGTCGGAGACCGCTGCCAACATCTTCCGCTGGTTCCCCATGGGTGCCGCTGCCATCACCCCCTTCCTGGGCGGTTATCTCGACCACAAGGGTAAGGGTGCTTCGATGCTTATCTTCGGTGCCATTCTGATGACCATCTGCCACCTGACATTTGCCATCGTACTGCCGGCTTACCCCAGCAAGTTCATCGCTTATCTCTCGATTGTGGTACTGGGTATCTCCTTCTCGTTGGTACCTGCCGCACTGTGGCCTTCGGTGGCAAAGATTATGCCCGCTCGTTATCTGGGTTCGGCTTACTCGCTGATTTTCTGGATTCAGAACATCGGTCTCTGCCTCTTCCCCATGATTTTCGGTTTTGCACTCTCCTACTTCAACGAGGGTCGCGCCGCTCAGGGTCTGGCTTACGACTACACCCGTCCGATGTTGATTTTCGTGGCTTGCGGTGTGGCTGCCCTGCTGCTCGGCATGGTGCTCAAGCGCGAGGACAAGAAGAAGGGCTACGGTCTGGAGTTGCCCAACATCAAGAAGTAATCCCTCTCAGAAAGGGACTTCATAAAAAGAGCCGTATTGCAAGTGCAATACGGCTCTTTCTTTATATAAATAGGTAAGCTATTTCACCATGTCGTAGAGCTCGGTGATGCGCGTACACATCTCCTCCCACGAGAAGCGTTTGCGCTCCTCGACACAATTTTCGCGGAAACGCGCCAGGGTGTCGCCCTCATAGATGCGTTCCACGGCTTCCGCCACCCCCTCGGCTGTCGGTGCTGCCACATAGCCCACCTTACCATCGGGGACGATTTCGGGAAGTCCGCCCACACGGGTGACAATCATCGGCGTGCAGAACTGATAAGCAATCTGCGTCACACCGCTCTGCGTGGCGGTCTTGTAGGGCTGAATGACGAAGTCCGCCAGCGAGAAGTAATACTTCACCTCCTCATCGGGGATAAAATGGTCGTGGAGAATCACCTCGTCACCCAATCCGTGTTGGGCGATGTATTGCACGTAAGGCTCTCGGGCAGTGTAGAACTCGCCTGCCACGATGAGTCGTCTGTTTCGGGTCTTGCCCTCCGCCTTGAGTTTCGCCCACGCCTCCAGCAGGATATCCAATCCCTTATAGTCGCGAATCAGTCCGAAAAAGAGGGCATACTGCATCTCGGCATCGAGTCCCAACTGACGGCACGCCTCCTCACGCTCGACCCTTTGTCCGAAATTCTCGAACAGGGGGTGGGGAGAAAAGAGTGCAGGGGCAGAGGTGTAGGCCTTCAGCTCGCCGTGCACCTGCTCCGACATATAGACGAAGCCATCGACCGACTTCAGGAAGTAGCGGTTGAAGGGCTTATCCACGATATGGTGCTCGTGCGGCTCGACATTGTCTATCTGGCAGAGGATTTTGGTGTGTCCGTTCTTGTGCGCCCAGCGGGCGATTGTGCCGAAGCAGGGAGCCATGAAGGGCGTCCAATACTTCAACAGCACGAAGTCGGGACGCTCCCGACGAATGCGCCGACCCACGGCTATCCAGTTGAAGGGATTGACGGTATTGACCGCACGCACGATGTTCAAATCGCTCGGTGCGGGCGTGTCGAGGGTCTGACTCTTGCCGGGGAACAGCAGCGAGGGGTATTGCAGGGTGAAGGTAAGCAGTCCGACCTTATGACCGCGTGCCATGAAGGTGCGCGCCATAATCTGCATGATGGAGGCCAAACCTCCGCGATAGGGATGTGCAGGGCCTAATATTGTAATCTTCATACCTCTATTATTTATACCATTCGATGGCGGCACGCACTGCCACCACCTCCTCGTTGGTCTTGATTTCGAAGAGTGCCGCTCCCTCTCTCATCTCGCAACCCACCTCCAGCGTCTGTCCGTAGCGGCTCTCGCGGAGGAAGTGAATGTCGAAACGGTACTTGAAGTCGCCCTCCAGCACCTCAAGGGGCAACATATCAATCATCATGTCGAAATAGCGCATGGTATTCACATGACGGTTGAAGTCGATGTCGCTATACACAATTTTGTGGGTGGTGGTGATGGTGGGCGTCACGTTGCGCACCTTGCGCGGACGCTCCACGGGTGAGGGCTCCTCGACCATCGCCTCCTGATGCTCCCTGCCCACCCACGACAAATCTACTGCCGTGCGTTTCTCCATGTCTATCATCGCCCACTGCGATACCGCGGCACCCAGCATCTCGCCCTTGGAGTCGGTGAGGGTGAAATTTCGGGTCGAGAGCAGGCGGCCGTAGTCGCTAATCCATGTCTCCACGGTGTACTCCTCATATTGGAGCGGACGGCGGTAGAACTCGAAAGCGATGCGCGAAAGCACCCACGTGTGGTTATCGGCATTCAGCACCTCGACACCGAAACCCTTGCCGTGGGCATCTGCACCTGCGATATTGAGAATCTGACTGCCCAGCGAGGGAAGGGTCTCACGCAGGGTGAAATCGACCTTCTGCGGCTCGGCGCAACATTTGTAGCGTGATTTTTCAGCCATATATCTTTGGATTTAATTTTCTAAAGACAAATATAACCATTTTTTCGCAACCTCTCACTCCCACCCCTCGATATATCGTCCGTTGGAGAAAAGGTTTATCAGATAAAATTTATCGAAAAACGATAAATAATATTTGTTTTTCGAAATCTTTGTTATATATTTGCAGTAAAGATAAACACTGTTAGCCCCATGACCAACAAGAAAAAAGTACTCAAGCATCTGATGCTGATTTATGTTTTCTACTTCGTGGTAATCATATACAGCTTCTTTTCGTCACTGGCTTCGTTCCGCGCCGGCTACGCTGAAGCCCGTGATGAGCAGCGTCAATATACCCTCGCATCGGAAATCATATCCACCCCCGACAACCTCAAGATTGAGGGTATGCCCGAGGATTGGAAGCTGAGTATCGACCAAATCACCCTCAACAAGGAGATAGACCACAACGCCACCGTCAAGAGCGAAATCAGCGGTCAGCACTGGCTGGTGCTGTTGCTCAATCTGTGGGGTGCAGTTGCATTTTTGGCTGTATTTGTACTCATCGCCGTGATTATCAACTCACTGCGCAAGGCCGTACGCCACGAGCATCCGCTCATGAAGCGCGAAATCACCCTCACACGCGTCATCGGAGGTTTGGTCATCTTCGGCGAGTTGTGCTTCGCCTATGCCCAGTACCTCACCAGCAGGGAGGTTGCCGTTCTGTTGGCTGACACGGGACTCAAGGTGCAGACTGCCTTCACGCTCAACGACATCAACATCATTCTGGGTGTGGTCTTCCTCTACATGGCCGAAGTCTTCACCATCGGTTCGGAGCTGAGCGAGGAGCAGGAGTACACCATTTAAGACATTGAACAAAAACAGATAAGCATAGATAACAGAATGGCAATAATCATCAACATAGACGTCATGATGGCCAAACGCAAGATGTCACTCGGAGAGTTGTCGGAGCGTGTGGAGATTACTCCTGCCAACCTGTCGATTCTCAAGAACGGCAAGGCCAAGGCGGTGCGTTTCTCGACGCTCGAGGCCATCTGTCGCGAATTGGATTGCCAGCCGGGCGACATCATCGAGTGGCGACCCGACCAGGAGACGGACAAAGAATAGAACTAAGGACAATTAACTTTAAATAAACAGATTATGAAACAGAGATTAATGTTGCTGGCTCTTGCCGTCATGGCATTTGGCAGCGTGACAGCTCAAGGTCTCACACCTATCCCGGCCGACAAGGAGGTCCGCACGGGTAAGCTCCAGAACGGAATGACCTACTACATCCGTCACAACGAGAAGCCCAAAGGACAGGCAGATTTCTACATCACTCACAACGTGGGTGCCATTCAGGAGGACGACTCGCAGCAGGGTTTGGCTCACTTCCTCGAGCACATGGCATTCAACGGTACGAAGAACCTCCCCGG
>RCNH01000465.1_pt1 | contig 16652 bp, 13 predicted proteins | sample 2041161 | NCBI WGS metagenome assembly RCNH01 (sample SAMN09708215, study PRJNA481090) | Feces metagenome, whole genome shotgun sequencing project. | biome: feces | host: Leptonychotes weddellii | place: Antarctica: Sion Island | collected 2010-03-01 | reverse complement strand
ATCACCCTTCATCAGTGTGAGGAATTTGGTTTAGAATGGACTAATACCGATGTTTTGCTTGTGAGGTGGAGTTATGAATTCTGTTTTTGAAACGGAAGCAGATTTTGAAGAGGCCGTAATTACGGCACTTTTAAATCATGGTTGGGGTAAGAAAGATGCTAATGCACCAGAAGCTATTCTTCGCTATCCTACAGAAGAAGATCTAATCAATAACTGGGCTGACTGCCTTTACTTTGCAAATATGGGCTCTGAATCTCTGAATAGCCAGAGGCTTACAGAATCTGAAATGGCTCAGATTTTAGATCAAGTTGCTAGGCTACAAAGCCCGGTGGCATTAAATGATTTTATCAATGGCAAAACTATTACCATTATTAGGGATAATCCAAATGATGAAAGACATTTTGGACATCCTGTTTCACTTAAAATTTATGACAAGAATGAAATAAAAGCAGGTCATAGCACCTATCAGATAGCCCAACAGCCTCATTTCAGGCGTAAGGATAATGATTTAGCTCCTGATGGTCGTGGCGACCTTATGCTTCTCATTAATGGCATGCCTGTTATACATATTGAGCTCAAAAGGAGTGGTGTCTCGGTTGTTGAAGCATGTAATCAAATAGAAAAGTATCGCGCTCGAGGATGTTTTAAAGGTATTTATTCTTTGTTGCAAGTTTTTGTGGCCATGACGCCAGAAGAAACTCTTTATTTTGCCAATTCTGGTGATTTAGAGTTTAAGAGGTGTTTTCAGTTTCATTGGGGCGATTGCGACAATAACCCAATTAATGAATGGTGTCGCGTCGTTGAGGAGTTATTGAGTATTCCTATGGCGCATAAGTTAGTTGGTTTTTATACTGTTGCTGATAAAGACTCTAATGTTCTGAAGGTAATGCGTAGTTATCAGTATTATGCAGCAAGTAGAATCTCTGAGACTGTTTCTAAGATTGATTGGAACGACCGAGCACATCATGGTGGATATATCTGGCATACAACAGGTTCGGGTAAAACTATGACCTCGTTTAAGGCCGCGCAGCTCATTGCCAATTCGGGTGACGCTGACAAGGTTGTTTTTCTGGTAGATAGGACAGAATTGGAGACGCAGTCTAATACGGTCTATAAATCATTCTGTTCCGCTGAAGAGTCTATTGGTGATACAAGCAATACCTTCGAGCTTGTGCGGCGCTTAAAGGATTCCAAGAATGCTAAAGAAAATACCCTTATCGTTACATCTATTCAGAAGATGAGTAATATAAAAGAGGGGAGCTTTATTCATAAGGCTGATCTCGATATTATCCGTGAAAAGCGCATTGTTTTTATTGTTGACGAATGCCATAGAGATACAGCTGGCCAGATGATGGCAGATATTGCTTCTACGTTTCCTCGTGCGGCGTACTTTGGATTTACGGGGACTCCTATTTTGGAAGATGAAAATAATCCTAATCTCATCACGACTAATATGATTTTTGGCGATGAGTTGCATAGATATAGTATTGCTGATGGTATCAGGGACGGTAACGTTCTGGGCTTTGATCTTCATAAAATGTCTGCTTTTGATGAGATAAAACTTAAAGAGGCAGTTGCTTGTCAGGAAGCGAAAGTAAATTCCGTTGACGAGATTTATGGCGATCCTAAAAAGGAGGCTGTTTATTATTACTACACCCAAACAGCAGAAATGGCTAGTCATCGCGACGAAACAGGGCGCTTAGTTAAGGGCATTGAAGATTTTGTTAAAGAGGCTCAATATAATTCTGATGAGTACAGGAATGCTGTCGTAGATGACATTCTTCTTCGTTGGAGAAACGTGAGTCACAATTACATGTTCAGTGCCCTTTTAGCCACGCATAGTATTCCAGAAGCTGTGGCGTACTATCGAATTTTTAAGGAGCGTGACTGCGGTCTGAATGTGACTGCGATTTTTGACCCTTCACTGGACAATAAAAATAACAATGAGATTTTAAAAGAACAATCTCTCTGTGAGATTCTTGCTGACTACAATACAAAGTTTTTTGATTCTCCACGCTTTGATGTGTCTTCGTATTCGGTTTTTAAGGCGGACGTTGCTAGCCGCTTGGCGCACAAGGACGCCTATAAGAATATTGATGCGGGGCATCATGATAAACAGTTAGACCTGGTTATTGTAGTTAACCAACTACTTACGGGCTATGACTCGGTGTGGTTGAATGCTTTGTATCTCGATAAGATGCTTGATTATAAGAATATTATTCAAGCTTTTTCGCGTACGAATAGACTATTTGGTCCTGAAAAGCCATTTGGTACTATTCGCTATTATCGTAGGCCTAACACTATGCAGGAGAGAATTAAAGAAGCTCTAAAAATGTATGCAGGCAAGCGTGATGCTGCTCTTTATGCGAATAGGCTTTATCAGAATCTAGATGCTATGAATCGTGTAAGTGAAGAGATTGGGTCCCTTTTTAAGACTCAAGGCATTAATGATTTTTCTCGTCTGCCAGAATCTCGTGTGGCTCAGGCTAAGTTCAGTAAACTCTTTTCAGAATTCGAGAGTTATCTGAATGCTGCTAAGATTCAGGGATTTATGTGGGAGGATTACGAAAAAGATCCTGCTGCGTATACGGATATGGTTCACCATATTATTCCGGACGATAATAAAGAGATGAAGACAACATATCATCTTTTAGGTTTAGATGAAGAAGAGATTGATGGCAATGATATGGTTCTCTATGAGTCTTCACCCTATACGTTTTCACGTGACTACTATCGTGCATGGATTCCTCGTAATGAAGAGGCTAAAGGCAATCAGTCGCCAAGGAGTATAAGGCCAGAATCTTGCGGATATGACATTGATCCATATCTTGTAGAAATGGATAGCGCAAAGATTGATATTGACTATTTGAATGAAAATTTCCAAAGATGGTTAAAGGTTTGTAATGACGATAATCCCTATGCTGATCAACTCTTACAGGAATTGCACAATAATTTTGTGTATCTTCCAAGGGAGGATCAAAAGTATGCGGAGAGCATCTTGCTGGATATCAAGTTTGGTGATTTAACTGTGCAGGATGGCTTAAGTTTTGTCGACTATATCAATCGTTATAAGATGTCAGCCGAAAATGAGCAGATTAAAGAGCTTGCTGTAGCGTTTGGCCTAAGGGCTAACGTACTTGCTATCCTGAGTGGTTTATTGGTCACGAAAAATACGGATCAGGTGGCCATGAAGCCTGTTTTGGATGCTATTGATAAAGACATGGCATCTCGCTACTTCAAGGAAGAACAAGGTGAGGACCTCCCCCCATTTCGTGTTGCTATGCGTGTGCGAGAATTCGTGAAGAGTTTCATCATGCAGGGTGGTTTTTATCTTTATCAGGATAAGGAACTCTAAGAATAGAATTTTAGATGTGTGCTAGGGGACCTACGGGTCCCCTAGTTGTATTGATGATTAAATAAGACCAGATAAAGACCTCATTACAAGGTCGACGTCTTTGTTCTCTAGTTCTTGAATAATATGGAGATAGGTTTTTTGGGTTGTTGTCATGCTAGCGTGGCCTAAACGCCTTGCTACGCTGGCAATTGATACGCCGGCAAACAGCAACAATGATGCGTGAGTATGTCTAAGTCCATGGATACTAATGATTGGAATATTGGCCTGTTTGCAACGTCTAGCTAGTATGTCATTGACTGTAGAGTTATATACTGGCCCATGAACAAAAATAGGGGTATCAGGTGGTAGGTTTTTTATGAGCCCATGAAACTGGATAACAAGCTGCCAATCGATATCAACTTTACGAACAGAGGATTTGTTTTTAGTAGGCACAAATCCACCACCCTCTTTATAATCCCAGGTCTTATTAATGCTGAGTGTTTGGTGTGTGAAATCGAAATCAGAAGGTGTAACAGCGAGTCCTTCGCTAAATCGAATACCAGTTTTAGCTACTAGTAAAATAAACCAATCCCAGTTAAGCATAGGTCCTAAATCCAAGGTTGTCAAAAGAGAGTGAAGCTCGAATTGATTAAGGTATTTAATCTTTTTGGCACGAGGAACTTTGCCTTTGATAATTGTTTTGCGGGTAGGATCTCGTTCGATTAAACCTTCGTCCACAGCGTCGAGTATCGCTCCTTTTAATTGGTGATGGAAGTCCATAACGGTTTGGCGCTCATGTACGCAAGCATAGTCGTTAATAAGCTGCTGGTATGTAATTCGATTAAGCTCTGAGAGTGCGAGGTTAGGAACAAGCTTATCAAGCCATGTGCAAGTGAGGGTATATTTCTTCATGGTTGGAGTTCGAATCGCACCCTCTTTATAGACTTGAACCCATTGGCGATAATACGTACAAAATGTTGTTTCCGGGGTCATTTCCGTAAGCATGTTGAATCCTTTCTCTATAAAACGCTTACGGTTTAACGGTGGCATATATACATCAAAAAAGCCCGTATTAGTATGAACTGGTACGGGCTTTGTGTGTATAGGTGTGGGCGACTCAAATTGAGTGGGTTCAAATGTCAGTGAAAGCTCTTTACTCGTATGGCTTCCATACACGGACCAAGGTGTGATGTAAATCGTTGACTTCGGCCACGTAGCGGCCTTCATTTATTTCGCCGTCTTTTGCATTCCGGGTGCCTTCGACATAGGTAGTATTGTGCTGCGTCTTATCGATATTGCAGTACGTTACAATGACGTCGAAAGAACCCGTGGTAGCTAGGTAGTCACCGTAAGTATCGGTGCCGTCTGGGCAACCAAGTGAGAACATGACGTTAGTGTTCACATCAACGCAGCTTACACCGCGGGTTGATTTGACGACAAACCAATTCTTACACCACGCAGGTGCGGCAGTAGGGTTGCGATCAAAGCAGACCCATTTGGAGTCGCTTGGATTATCCGTTGAAGTGGGGACGTATGTTCCAAGATTTGCGATGCCATTGCCGTAATTGTAGATGGTATCAAACGCAAAACTGAACCTACTATTGCCATATCCAGCTTCAAGTGGCTTCATGCCGCCTGGCATAATGACCGAATCAGTAATGCTAAGCGTGGCATCGTCAATGAAGCTGAGTTGGTGATATACGCCGCTGGTGCTTACGCGAGGGGAGCACGCAACACCATCATTGGTAGCATAAAGTGGTGTACACATACGACCATGAGAGCGTACGACTTCTGTGGCTTCAGATGATCCGATGGGGGCAGCATAGATAAGCGAGTCTTCAGACTTCATGGAGCTGGTTAGGCTTGGAAGAATCTGCCAATAAACGTGTTTTGAGGTGATAGCTAAAGATGGTGCCTCAAAATTCTCGTCTCCTTCTGCTAAAAGAATCGGCGTACCAATACCGTTTCCAGGAGAGTATGTGGCTTGATATGTTTTCCATACGTTGGCCAAGCAATGAGCTTCTGTCCAAATGACTGCGTTGTCTGTGGCACGAATGTCAAAAATCTCGTAACCTGGATCTTTTGTGACAGCTTGTTCTAGTATGGTTTCGTATGTTCCTGAATCAAGCGATATAATAGCGGCGATGCTTAAAGGCGAAGAGGTGTCAGTTGGAATCAAACAGGCAGCGTAATGGCTTGAGTTGGCCCATATAAGAGTGCCATAAGGCATCTCAAATGAGGCTGAAAGCTCCATACAATCATCAGCGGTAAGACTTTCGCCATCCATATTGGCGGTGGTACTCACATTAGACACAGGAACCGTTAAAACATCAAAAGACTTTTCTTCTTTTTGGGATTTAGAGATAGCGGCAGCACCCGCGCCCACGCCGGCTATAGCCGCAACGCCGATTGCACCAAAAAGTAGCTGACGGCGAGTCAAAATGACCTTATTATTGTCTAAGAGTGGGATATGCACTTCAGCGTTCATACTAGTCGCTTGAGGTGAGTCGCTACGGTTTGTTGGACGTTTAGGCTGACTGTGCTGGCGACGAGCATTCGAATTATGTGGAGCATTATTAGTTTGTGGGCGCATATTAAAGCCTGGGCCTACCGTAGGCCCTATACTTGAGTTAACAGTTTGGTGTGCATTATTGCCAATGAAGTTGTTCATACTAGGCAAACTACTTGCAGAGCTGGTATGATTTTTTCGATGCACGGCGGGGCTTGCTAAAGGCGAGCCATTATTGCGGCGTGCGGAAACAGAGCTACGCTGATGTATGCCTGTATTAGGGCGATTTCGCCTTGTTGCAGAGTTAGAACGTCGGGTAGCTTGGGCACCTACGCGTCCTAAGCGAGAGCCTGAAGGCGTAGATGGTGTTCGATATGTTGGTTTATTTTGTCTCATAGCAGGTTATTGTGTCATTTCTGCGGCTGTTCTCATAGGTGAGAACATAAATAGTTACAATAAACTCAAATGGGGTACGTATAAGCGCGGAATTTTGTTCCCATGATTTTAAGGAGTGCCTAGTATGACCAATGAAACCCGTCGAATCTTGTTGGTAGAAGATGAGAAAACTATTCGTGATGCTGTGGCAGCATATCTCGAGCGTGAGAACTTCTGGGTTACCGTTGTTGGTGACGGTCAGGAGGCTTTAGAGGAATTCTCCAAGCATCATTATGACCTTATTGTTTTGGACTTGATGATTCCGCTTGTTCCAGGCGAACGTGTATGTCGCACCATTCGCGATACCTCTGATGTTCCTATCATTATGGTTACCGCAAAAGGTGAGGTAGAAGATCGTATTATCGGTTTAGAGTTAGGCGCTGACGACTACTTGGTTAAGCCTTTCAGCCCTCGTGAACTTGTTGCTCGTGTACGTGCGCTATTGCGCCGCGTTCATGCTGACAGCGAGCCTCAACGTGAAGTTTTGGAATTTGGCGAGTTAACGATTGACGTTTCTGGTCACAAGGTTTTAGTCAATGATGAAGAGATTGAATTGACTGCAAGTGAATTCAAGTTGTTGACTACATTGTCTCGTTATCCAGGTCGTGTTTATTCACGTATGGAATTAGTTGAGAAGGTTTTGGGTTACGATTTTGAGGGTTATGAACGTACTATTGACTCTCATGTAAAGAATCTTCGTGCTAAGATTGGTGACAATCCTCGTAATCCTAAGTGGCTACATACTGTACATGGTGTGGGCTATCGTTTTGAAGATCCAACTAAGGTGCAATAATTGACCGGGAAAAAGAAAGCCAAGAAAAAAGGAATCATAGGGGCGCTAAAAGAGCGTCTCTATGGTTTTTCTTATACAACACGCGTAACTGTTACATTTGCATTAATCGCTGCTATGACAGCGTTTGTGGCGGTGGGCGTGTTGTCGTATGTATGGGAGCAACATTTCCAGGCATACACGCGTGAAAACGTGAGTTATATCGCAGAGCGAACGGCGGAAAATATTGGTATACGCTATGAAAATGTTCATGCTGCGGAATTTGCTTCAGATAATTCTGGTGAAAAAGTACAAAATCATGCCGATGGCGCCAATCCTTTAACAGAGGGCGTTACAGCTAGGGTGTATCCTCCAATTACCATTGAGGATGTCTATTCCGCTCGCACGGCTGCGGCAATTTCTCAAGGCCTAGGTGTTCAGGTTCTTAGCGCCTCTGGAGCAGTAATTTATGATTCCTCTGCGGTTGATAATTCAGGCAAGAGTACGCAGTCTAATATCAGCAAGTCGCACTCATTTATGCCATCTGCTAATGATGCGGTGACTGTTCCTATCACAGCGTTTGATACGACTATTGGTAAGGTCCGCGTATGGGTGTATGGATCGGATTTGTTGCTGAGTAAGCCTGACCAGGAATTCCGTGAAAAGAGTTATCAGGCTATGGTCTTTGCCGCTGTTTTGGCAATTTTGTTGGCATCTGGTATCGGTTTTATCTTTGCCCGTGGTTTGGTTAATCCAATTAATCGCATGACTCAAACGGCAGCTGCTATTAAGGCTGGCGATTCGTCTGCTCGTACAAACTTAGAAGGTACTGATGAGATTGCTGAGCTGGGTAAGACGTTTGATGCTATGGCTGACAGTGTTGAGAAAGACCGAGAACTTGAGCGTAGGCTTACTACTGATGTTGCTCATGAGCTGAGAACTCCATTGATGGCCATTCAATCTACAGTTGAAGCAATTGTCGATGGTGTTTTTGAGCCTGATGCTGAAAGGCTAGGAACGGTTAATGCTGAGGTGCAGCGTCTAAGCCGTCTTGTCGATGCGCTACTGAAGCTTTCTCGTTTAGAGAGTCGTTCGACCCCTATGAATCAGTCGGTTGTAAATGTTGGCGAGCTTATTCGCCCATTGGTAATGTCTCATGAGGCGTTTTGCGCTGATTCAGGGCTGACGTTGCACTATGACGCAGAAGATGATGTCATGGTGTATGGCGACTCTGATATGTTGCGCCAGGCAACTGCTAATTTGATTTCTAATTCGGTTCGTTACACACCAAGCGGCGGAGATATTTTTGTAAAAGTCCGCAAGGGTGAAATCATGGCTTCTATTTCCGTTCAGGATACAGGCATTGGTCTTACTCCCGAGGAATGTCGCATGGTCTTTAGTAGATTTTGGCGCTCCGATTCAAGTCGTGAACGCGAAAGTGGCGGCTTGGGTGTAGGTCTTGCTGTGGTTAAGGAAATTATTGAACGCCATGGAGGCTGGGTGCAGGTTGAAGGCAAAAAGGGCGAAGGTGCGTGTTTTACACTTCACGTTCCTTTATATGACTTTAACCGCATTAAGGCTGAAAAAGAACGTGCTGAAGGTAAAGAAAAATCAACAAATCGCACGAAACCACGCATAAAAGGTATCAAGTAAGCGGTACAATAATCTGCTAGTACTTAAGTTTATATTGATGCACAGTGGCCGCAAGGCCATTATGCTTTTCACGTATAGAGAAGAAGGGAATAAGTTCAGTGTCACAGCGCAATCCCATGAATGATCGTTACCAGACAGACAAGGTAAAAGGTCAGACCAAGAAGTCCGCTGCGCAGGCTAAGCCTAAAGCCAAAGCAGCAGCTAGCGTTTACGTTCGTTCTAGTAAACCAACTCCTCAGGAAAAAAAGGCAATTCGCAAGCAAGAACGTGCCAAAGCCGCAGAGCGCGATCGCATGTTCTATAATCCTCCTACTAAAAAGTATAAAGACTTACGTCGCCTTTGGTGGGTATTGCTTATTGGTGCTATTATCTTGACGGTTATTTCTTTCTTTGGTCAGCAGTATATGTCTCCTACCTTGACTATGATTACATTGGTTGCGGCTTATGGTTGCATCATTGCTGCTCTTTATGTTGACTTCTCCAAGATTCGTAAAGAACGTCGTAGGTATCAGGCTGAAATGATGAAGAAGAATCCTAAGGCTATCAAGCAGGCCGAAAAGGCAGCTGTTGCTGAGATGCAAGAGAAACAAGAAAAGAAAAAGAGTGGTTTTATGAACCGCTTTAAGAAGGACAAGGCTCAAGAAGCTCAAGAAGCTGAAGCTGAAGTAAAATTCGAGAAAAAGAAGCCTGAAGAGCCTGCTGTTCCGGACCATGCTCGTCCTATTGCTGAAGTCAAAGCTGAGCATGACGCATTGAAGGCTGAAAAGAAAGAAGCTGAGCGCAAAGAAGCTGAATAGCTTTATTGCTAAAACCTTCATACACATAAACATAAGCACTCCGCATTTTGTAGTGCCCTTTTATTCATTGGACTTGGTTCAACTTTCAGGGGTCACTACAATTTATGGGGTGCTTTTTGTATATGTCGCCATTTTCTTGCTATCAATTTTCAGGTTAGGTATACTCACTCAAGTGAAATGCATCGTTGGGCCCTGCATTTCGTATTTATTCGTTGCCCATAGCCCATTGCGTACGTAATGTGGAAAAGGAGAATCTTATGAAAAAGAACACTAGGGGTAGTGCGTCATTTTGTGGCGTGCGTCAGAATTGTGCTAAGAAAAAGCCATTGACGCGTTCTGCGTATATCGCGCAGTCTGGAATGATTGCAGCGGTTTATGCGGCATGTACACTGTTTGTTATTTTTGCACTTCAGGGGCTTGCGTGGGGACCTGTTCAGTTCCGTGTTTCTGAAGCTTTATGTGTTTTGGCGCTTTTTACTCCCGCAGCAGTTCCTGGACTTACGGCGGGCTGTGCATTGGCTAACTTAATTGCTATGGCTTTCAATGGCATGGGTGCATTGGGGCTGTTAGATGTGTTTTTCGGTTCTGCTGCCACATTGGTTGGCGCACTAATATGTCGCAGATTTGCTGAAAAACCTGCTATTGCACTTATGGGCCCTGTAGTGGCTAATGCTCTTATTGTTCCAGCATATTTACCAATCATTTTACAGGGGTTAGGATTTTATACCATTCCATTTACCACTATCACACTTGATGGTGTATATCTAGCAATGTATTTGTTTGGTGTTGTATCGGTAGGCATTGGCGAGGCTGTAGTTGTCTATCTTTTGGGTTACCCTTTATCACGTTGCTTGGCGCGATTTATTCCAACATATGCAAAAATAGAGGAAACGGCTAAAATAAAGTGATTGCACGAAGCTTAAATATCACACTATCTTAGGCGGTACGTATGAATCCGGTTATCATTATTCCTACTTTTGTTTCAGCACACAAACGCGTTGAAGCGGGTCCTGTTCTTACAACCTATGACCATACGACTCCCATGTCTCAAGAAGGTGAGCTCCCACGCTGTTTGGATTCGCTGCGAATTGTTCGCGGATTGGGGCAGATTATAGTTTTAGTTATAAGTGAGCCTTCAATTGAGAACCAAGCTGCTAATAAGATTCATCGTGTGGCGGAGCAGTTCCCTGATTTAAATATCTCCGTAATTGGCGCGCCAGAAATGTCTACTGTTTCTCAGCGTCTTGAGCAGATGAATGCTTCATGTAAAAAGCAGGTAGGCTTAGCCGGATATGGTGCTGCTCGAAATGCTGGTCTTGTTATCGCACGCGCATTGAATTTTGATGCTGTTGTGTTTATAGATGATGATGTGGTTATAGATGACCCTGATTTTCTTGAAAAGTCTATGTATGGCTTAGGAAAGCTTACTCGTCGTGGTATTCCTATTCTTGCTAAAACAGGCTTTTACTATAATGCTGAAGGCTCGTATTTTGTGGGTCACGAAGCACATTGGTATGACCGTTACTGGGACCAGCCAGAATGCTTTAATAAATGGATTTCCTATGCTATGCAAGGACCGCGTCTTTCTCGTTCAAATCACGTGTGTGGTGGTTGTATGGCATTGCATAAAGAGGCTTTTAGTCGGGTTGCGTTTGACCCGTGGATTGCCCGTGGCGAAGACTTGGACTATATGATTAACCTACGTACATATGGTAGTGATATTTGGTTTGACAATCAGTGGTATATGCATCATTTACCACCTAAAGATTCTAAATTATCTGAGGGCCTTCGCTTTAGGCAGGACATTTTTCGTTGGTTGTATGAGTTTAGAAAAGTTGAATATGGACGTACGCAGATTGACTTGCAGCCGATAAAACCACAGTCATTGCAGCCCTATCCTGGTCCGTTTTTAGAGCAAGGTATACATAAACGCATTAAACGAACGGCATGGTTGCGCTCTATTGGTCGATCGGATGGTAAAGGGTATCGTCGAGCGGCTAAGGCTGCTACAGGTGATGCGGCACGTTATGCAGAGAGCAATTGTAGTAAGTATTTTGAGTTTCAATTTAAATGGCCTACTATTATGGCACGTATTGAGAATGATTCAATCTTACAAGCTTCACTTGTTAAGCAACGTATCCAAGACGGACAAGATCGTATAGGGCAGACTATGTACGGTGGATCAAACATTGATCCAGGATGCACAACAGAAATTCGTCTTAACATGAATGATTTTGAATAACTTGTAGGTAGCAGCACATGATGTTTTTTGCAGCTAGCGTTGCTGGCATAATCGTGGGCCTGTGTTCAGGTTTGTTAGGTATTGGGGGAGGCACTATTATGGTGCCTCTTTTTAGATTGATATTTGGCTTGTCACCTGTAGATGCGGTCGCTACATCATTTTTCACAATCATACCTACATCAATTGCGGGTTTATATAAGCATCTCAAAAACCAAACAAGCATATTGCCGTTAGGACTGTGCATTGGCATAGCTGGTGCAGTAATGTCTCCTCTTGGAGCGTGGTGTGCAGCACATGCGCCTGGATGGCTTATCATGGCGTGTGTGTCAGTCATTATTTTGTACTCTTCGCTTTCAATGTTATGTAAGGCATATCGTACGCATTCTGTAGTATCTGTAGATGTAAAGAAGACTCATGTAGCGCTTAGGCAATACGGTATGGCATGCGCAATTGGATTGCTTGCTGGTATGCTTGGTGGATTTGCAGGCGTAGGTGGTGGCTTTATTATCGTACCGTTGCTGGTGTCGATATTAGGCGTACCAATGGTGTTTGCGTCAGGTACCTCGCTTGTGGCGGTGGTGATTTTAGCAATTCCCGGCACTATAGAGCAGGCGCTTTTAGGCAATATTTCGTATACAATAGGTTTGGCCATGGCTCTTGGCTCAGTGCCAGGTGCTATTTGGGGAGCAAGTCTTGCAAAATACGTTGAAGACAAGAAGTTAAAGCTTATTTTTAGTGGTTTTCTTTGTTTTGTTGCAATATTGCTTGTTGTTAATGAATTCGTTTTTGCGGGGTAAACATGTATAAACATCATTTTGAGCATGTGCTGGATATTTTACTTTTTGCGACGCTGTTGTTGTCGGGTGCGTTGTTATTGCTGCTGATGGTTCATCCAACGGAAGACGGTGGTATGAATATCGTGGCGGGAATCTCGTTTTCTGTCATGCTGGCGTTGATATTATTTGTGCACCTGAACCCAGATAGCGTTCGTGCACGTCAATCGGACGCTACTCTTCGAATTGCGGGAGAAACGTTGGCATGTCTAAAGGATGGCCTGACATGCTCGAGTGCTCAAAAGATTTGTCGTTTATTGCTTCCTGCTACTGGTGCATGGGCTGTTTCGATTACTGATCGTGAGCATATTATGGGTTATGCGGGTTTAGAGGAAACATCTAATCCAGGTGGCAGTCCCATCAGAACCAAAGCCACGCATGCGACTCTTGAAGATGGTCAGATGCGTGTATTGTGGACACCTGAAGATATTGGTTTTCCAAGTACCATTAAGACGCTTCGTGCGGGCATTTTGGTTCCGTTGTTTAAGGGTGACACTATCATCGGCGTATTAAAGTTTTACTATCGCCATGCACGTGAAATAAACGAAACGCAATGTGTGTTAGCAGAAGGTTTAGCTCAGCTTTTGTCTACGCAGATTGCGGCAATTGAGCTTGAACGTCAGACTAAACTTGCTACTACCATGGAACTTAAGGCATTGCAGTCTCAGATCAATCCGCATTTTTTGTTCAATACAATTAATACCATTGCTTCGTTGATTCGAACAGATCCTGAGCGCGCTCGTATTTTGCTACGTGAGTTTGCAATCTTTTATAGAAGAACACTCGAAAACTCTGAAGACCTTATGGAAGTAACAAAAGAAGTGGATCAGACTATGCGCTACTTTAATTTTGAAGTAGCACGTTTTGGTGAAGAGCGCTTGGTATTAGACGTTGAAATTGAGGATGGACTTGAAGATTTAAAGATTCCAGCTTTCATGATTCAGCCTTTAGTGGAAAATGCCGTGAAACATGCAATGCCACAAGAAGGAACTATGACGGTGACGGTTGCAGTTACTCGTGATGGCGATGATGCTGTTGTGCGTGTTTCAGATGATGGTGTTGGCATGGATGCGGAAAGCAAAAAGAGCTTTTTAGATGCAAGCGCTTCAAAAGGCCTAGGTATCGCCATGAAAAATATTAATGAACGTTTACGTGGATACTTTGGATCAGAGTCTTATATGGATGTCCAATCGGCTCTAGGAGAAGGCACAACGGTTTCTCTTGTTTTAAAGGATGCCTTAAAGCATGAGTAATGTATGGAATTATCTTAAGCTATAGGTAATTTTTTGGCATAATATAACGCAGTAAGTTAGATACAAATTTTGAAATGATTGGATGATAGCATTGCTTAATGCAATTATCGTTGATGATGAAGCACCAGCCCGTTCTGAGTTGCGCTATCTTTTAGGCGAAGTAGGCGGAGTTGATGTGGTTGCTGAGGCAGCAAGCGTTCGTGAGGCTATTGAGAAGTTGCAGAGCTATCCGGCCGATGTACTCTTCTTAGATGTAAGCATGCCAGAGGTTTCTGGTATTCAGTTTGCTGAAGCCTTGCAGCGTATTAAAAACCCGCCTGCGGTGGTATTTGTAACCGCATACAGTGAGCATGCTCTTGAGGGCTTTAAAGTGAATGCCGTTGACTATTTGGTGAAACCTGTTGAAACTGACCGTTTGCGTCAGGCAGTTGCTCGTGCGGCTGAGTACGTAACATTGCATGTTAAGGCTGCTCAGTCTGAACGTATTCCTGTAGAAAAGGGCGGAAAAAAAATCTTAATCCCCATCGATACGATTCGTTTTGTTATGGCCCGTGATGACTATGCATACTTGCAGACTGACCAAGAGCGCTATTTTTCTACCGTGTCTTTAGCTCAGCTTGAAAAGCGTTTAGATGGTCATGGATTTTTCCGTGTACATCGTGGCTATTTAGTGAACTTGGCTTTGGTTGAAGAAGTTGAGCCTATGACTGGTGGCACGCTTCGCTTAACTTTGAACGGCACTGATGAGCAGATTCCTGTATCTCGCCGACGTGTAAGCTCTCTTAAGAAGGCTTTGGGCTTGTAGTTTACCAGTTGCGTTTATAGACATGTTCAGCTTATTTGTTTGGCGTTGAACGATATAACTTACATATATAATAAAAATCCGGACTTAGCATTATGCTGAATCCGGATTTTGCTATTTGATCTACAATTACCAATATAGAAGCTTAAAGCTCTCGTAATACATCACATAAATACTCAGCTAAAGCATGCAATGTAACACCAGTGTTATCAGGTAAGTGTAAATGTAAACATCTACGGTCACGCTCAATCATGATGGATAAGTCTGCAGCAGCCTGTGTTTTAGCAAGTTCTCCTAGGCTTTGCGCAGCAACACCATGAACAGGGATGTCTTTTAATTCATCGGCAGAGATTATCAAGAACACTCCATTATTTGTGCCGCCTTTTTGAAGCTGACCTGTGGAATGTAAGTACCTAGGACCAATTTCTAAGCAACTAGCGCAGTGAAAATGTTTGGCAACGCCATGGCGAATCTCTTCTAATGCCTCACGGCGGCCTTCGCCATCAAATGGCAAAAATGCATCGAGTGCAAAATAATCGCCCGGTTCAAAGGAGCTGAAGAGGTTTTTTAAGGCGTCATGGAGGTTATCAGCCATGATAGAAGGTGCACATGTACCTTGAACGTCACCCATGTTGATATCGCCGATAAAGATATCGGTAAAGCTTGGTTTAGGATATCCTTCATCAAGGATCTCTAACGTAGCGGCTTTAGTGGATGCTACGTCTGGTTGATCAAATGGGCAAACCTTCATAAGATAGCCGCACATAGCAATAGCGTATTCCCACATGACAAAATGCTCAGCTAGCTCAGCAACATTTTGAACCCTAAAGTCTAAACGTGGGATTGCTGAGTCTAAGTATGCCAAACTTAGTTCGAAATTACGGCGTTCATCCCAAAAGTCTGTTTTGGTCTCATACATGATAATGGTGCGATCGCCTGGATCATGAGCTAATAGCAATGGATCAATTTCAATGTTAGGTAAGATACCCAAGCCGTTTTTGCCCAAGGACTCAGCAACTAATTGTTCAATCCACAGACCCATAACACGGCCACGCTTAGGTGTTAAGAAGCTAAACTTGTCACGGCCAGCAGCGTAGTTATCGTATAAAAAGCTTGCCAGAACAATAGCGGGATTATCTACGGCGTCTTCAGAACACAAACGCTCAGCTTCCTTGGCATGTCCCATAACACTATCAAGATCGACACCTGTAAGGGCGGTTGGAACTAAGCCAAATACAGATAAAGCGCTAAAACGACCGCCAACACTTGGCTCACCCGGGAAGCATGCACGCCAGTTGTCTTCTTGCGCAAGTTGCTCAAGAGGGCTACCTGGATCTGTGATAGCAATCAAATGATGAGGGATTTCGCTTACTTTCATGTAAAAAGTAAAGTGGTCATACACTGCAGAGAGTACAGAGCGCATCTCAATAGTGCCGCCAGATTTACTTGATACCAATACCAAAGTTTTTGCAGGATTGATAGAAGCCAAGATAGAGCGTACGCGTACTGGAGACACGCTATCAAGCACTTTAAAGTTAGGCTGCTTGCAGTCAAACTTGTTGTACTTGGTGATAGTCATAGGGGCTTGGGTAGAGCCTCCTTGACCAATTAAGAGCACAGTTTCAAAACCCTCTTTTTGGACTTCAGCTACAAATGCTTTAATCTTTTTATAGGGATATGGAGGGTTAGAGGCAAGCGTTGCCCAGCCCATATAGTTTTCAGCGCATTCTTGTGCTTCAGGGTCAAAGTTATAAAGGGTTGCATCCTGTGCGTGAATACGGCTTGCGACCTTTTCACGTACCAGTACTTTGGCAGAAGGGTATAACTTCTCTATTTCCTTCATTAACATGATACTTTTCTCCTAAAAAAGAAAGAATTTGTTAAATCCTAATGGGTGATTTAACAGGGAAAACGGCGCTTATAGCGCCGTTTATCTCATTCTAACAGATTCGGGGAAGTTGTTCACCAACGAGCATGTCTAAAATACGTTTTGTTCCAAAACCTGTTTCAAGATATACCTTATGA
>RCNH01000464.1_pt1 | contig 16667 bp, 18 predicted proteins | sample 2041161 | NCBI WGS metagenome assembly RCNH01 (sample SAMN09708215, study PRJNA481090) | Feces metagenome, whole genome shotgun sequencing project. | biome: feces | host: Leptonychotes weddellii | place: Antarctica: Sion Island | collected 2010-03-01 | reverse complement strand
GACGGCACCTTCGTTTCCGAGGCTAAGACCTCCGGCACCGACGGCTTCGGTCACGCTCAGCTGGGCGGCCTGGCTGCTCGTCTGGCCGAGGTGGTCAAGGCTGCTACCGGCGCCAAGGTCCGTGGCATCGAGCTGAGCCTGCTGCAGCGCTGCGCTGCTCACTGCGCTTCCGGCAACGACATTGCTGAGTCCTTCATGTCCGGTAAGACCGCTGTGGAAGCTGCTGTCAATGGCGAGACCGACAAGATGGTTGGCTTTGCCTGCACCCGTGACGAGAACGGCTACAAGTGCGAGCCCAAGCTGTTCGAGCTGAGCGATGTTGCCAACACCGAGAAGAAGGTTCCCCTGGAGTGGATCAACAAGGAAGGCAACTATGTGACCCAGGACTTCATCGACTACTGCCTGCCCCTGATTCAGGGCGAGACCGGCATGGTCAAGGAAAACGGCCTGCCCCGCTTCTGCAACCTGAAGCGTGTATTTGCCAAGTAAGATTCTATAAAACTTCTGCCGCAAGCCCGTATGGGTTTGCGGCAGTTTTTTATTACTGTTTATTTTTTCTTCTGGGCCAGAAATACAGGATGCCGATGGCAATGGCTGCCACTGCTACGGGAATCAGAATATACAGAATGTTTTCTCCGTGGCTGTGGCTTTCCTCCTGCTTTTCCTGAAGGGGCGCTGCATGTTCTCCGAAGTACGGCTCTGCGGTATAGCGTTCCGGTTTTTTCAGGTCAGCATTGTTATAGTCTGACAGACAAATCCAGAATTCTCTGTGCCCGTAATGGTAGCCCAGATATCCCCAGACATTTCCCTCCTCATCGGTATAGAATTCCCGACAAAGGGCGGTCAAATCCCAGTCCTCAAACACAGCCTCTGTCTCAGCAGGGCTTCCCCCGGGATAGCTCCAGCTCAGAAAGGTCTCTCCCTCCGGAATCACCACTTCCAGCCCCTCCGGGGCAGCATCCTGGAATTCTCCCGGATGATCCGCCCGGAATTCCACGTCATCATACCGGTTCATCATCCGGGATAAGTTTACATAATTTTCTTCCATCGTGTATCCCCACCGGGTGCCTTTTCCGTCCTGATAGATGTAATAAATCAGAACCAAAGTTCCGTTAGGCTTGGTATCCACCACTTTCCCGTCAGGAGCATTATAGAATTCAGCATCTCCATCAGGGCTGTTGACATAATAGTACTGCTGTTCCAGGACAAAGTCATCACTGTGCTTTTCGAAGAAGGCATCATCAGGCTCCCAGATGATATCTGCCTGGGCCACCGTGGTACCCAGAAGGCACAAAACCAGCATCAAAATCACAAGTTTTTTCATTGTTTTACCTCCTCAACAGATGATATACTGCAAAATTTCTCCCAGTGTGTACGAAAACAGATTTGCGCTCAAAGCAAAGAGAAAGGGCTTTTTTAACTGATTTTCCAAGGTTCGATACAGAAACCATTCCGTTCCGATTGCCCAGAGCTCCGGTACAATCACCCACCCTGTGAGTCCATGCACCAGCACCACCAGAGGATTGGTCAGAGCGTTTGCCAGAACCAGAAGCAGCAGGTCACGCCCCCTGAGTCCCCAGGCCAGTGCAAAGACTCCTTCTACCAGTAGCGTTAATCCCAGAGAGATTACATAATTCAGCAAGACCGCCTCCCCGCTCCCCATAGAAGCAGCACGCCTGAGCAGGCGGACAGCAGGGCAGTTTCCCAACAGGACAAGGATACTCCCCAAATACCGGGCAGGAATCCCAGAAAGAGTCCCAAGGTCATAAGGCCAAACACCGTACCGGGACAGTTCCCCGCTCCATCCTTCAGGGTAATGGGCATAGACATCTGATACAGCAGCACTGCCAGAAGTCCCGCAATGGGAGAGGACGGGAAGAGAAACAGCACCGAAGCCCCAAGAAGTGACAGGCCGCCTGCCATTTTTCCGCCCAGCCGATCTGCCGCCAGACCGCCCAGAGCCTTTCCCCAGGCTGTAAAGAGCACTGCCGCAAAGGCAAAAGCACCTGCCTTCCACGGATTTTGTGCCGTCATGGCAACAAAGGAACGAAGGAGCACCACCAGGAACAGGACTGGAAGCTTTCCTCTTCGTTCTGCCCCAGGAGAGGGCAGCTTTTTCTCTGCCGCAAGCAGGGGCAGCACGCAAAGGAGAAGCAGCACCGCTCCAGATACGCCCCAAATGCTCTGTCCCCGAACCAAGCCACCCAGAAACAGTCCTAAAGCACCCGGTGCTACAAAGGCTCCCAGAGGGCCATAGCCCCGGGTGGTGCACAGAATGGCTCTGCCCCCGCCCACATGATACAGTGCATTGCCCAGACCTACCGGAACCACGGCAGCCCATGGGTTCCGGAACATGAGACCCAGAATCACCAGTCCCGAGCCATAGACGCAGATTCTGCCTCCCCATTTTCCCCGGTCTGCCAGGGCACCAACAGGGAACTGCATGGCAAAGGCGCAGAAATTATAAACCACAGCCAGTGCAACCCAGTGTTCTTCCCCGACATAGCTTAAAATCTTCCAGGCACACAGAAAATCCACCAAAAAATGGCCCATTCCATAGCGTATCCGTTCCATAACACCCCTCCCCTCTTTACCTGTAAAGACGGGTTTTATACATCTTCGTTGCACCCAACTGTTCAATTATTTTGTGGCAGAAAAAACCTGCTGTAAAATTTGCATTTTACAGCAGGTTTTCTATTATTCTTCGTCACTGCGGAGCATCCGGTAGCCCACGCCTAATTCATTGACAATGTGGCTTTTTTCTCCCGGTTTGGCTCCCAGCTTCTTTCGGATGTTGGCCATGTTGACCTGGAGTTTTTTCCGGCTCCCCAAATCGTTATATCCCCAGATAGCCTTGATAATGGCGGCATAGGTCATCACCTTGCCGGGATGGGCAGAGAGAAATGCCAGAATGTTATATTCGATCTGTGTAAATTTAATCTCAGTTCCATGACAGAACACACGGCGGGCATCATAGTCAATGACAAGCCCCTGAGACTCATAGCGATTTTCAGCGGTCCCATTGTGGGCACTGTAATGAGAGTGCCGCATGGCAGACCGTACCCGGGCCAGAAGCTCTGCCGAGCCGAAGGGCTTTGTCACATAGTCATTGGCCCCCAGATCCAGAGCCTGCACCTTGTCTGCCTCGTTAGTACGGGCCGACAGGACAATGACAGGCACCGGAGAATCCCGGCGAACCTGCCGCAGGAACTCCATTCCGTCTCCATCCGGAAGACCCAGATCCAGAATCACAAGGTCGGGACAGTGGGACGAGAACAGCATGGTTCCCTCCCCGCAGGTTCTGGCCCCGATGACCTGATAGCCGTTGGCATCCAGAAGGGCCGCAATAAAGTTGTGGATATTCTCCTCATCTTCAATGAGCAGGAGCTTATACTTATTGTTATTCATCGTCTTCCTCCGGCAGATCCAGGGTAAAGCGGAACAAGGTACCGCCGCCTTTCAGATTTTTGGCCTGTATGACACCGCCATGGGCCTTTACAATGGTAGCACACAGGGACAGGCCGATTCCGCAGTTGCTTCTGCTGCTGTCCAGGGTGGCAGCATCCGGGGTATAGCGGCCGGAGAAAATGCTTTTAATCATATCCTCATCAATTCCCTTGCCGTTGTCCTGAATCTCAAAGATTGCCTTATTTCCCACAGCAAACACCCGCAGAAACAGCTTTGTCATTCCTTCTGCGTGCTGCACCGCATTTTCCAGCAGGTTAATCAGCACCTGCTGAATCAGCATGGCATCCATGGGGATGATTAAAAGCTCTTCCGGAATGTCAATGGAGACTTTGACGGAGGGATACCGGGTGGAAAAGGTCACAAGCACCGAGTCCACCAGTTCGTCCAAGGCTGTCTCCTCCTTGGCAATCTTTACATCTCCGCTGCCGATTCTGGTAATGGACAGCAGATTCTCCACCATCCGGTTCAGCCACTGGGCATCCATCTGAATCCCCCGGAGCATGGTCTCCCGCTGCTCCTGAGTAAAGGCATCATAATTTTCCAGAAGTGCAGAGCTGGAGCCGCAGATGGTCGTCAAGGGCGTTCTGAGATCGTGTGACACTGCCCGCAGCAGATTGGCCCGCATCCGTTCCTTTTCCGCATCCGCCCGTGCCGCCTCCTGCTGTTTCAGCTTTGCAGTGAGGCCACAGGTCACCAGAGATACAATAATCATAATCACGGTAGAAATGAGGTTTTCCGGAATCATAAAATCCAGATGAAAATAAGGGAAGGTAAAGGCGAAATTGACCGCCAGCACACCAAAGACCGCCGAGGAAACGCCATAGACATATCCATGGGTCAAAACGGAAGTCAAAAAGGTTCCCAATACAAAGACCACCGGAATCAGTGCATCGGTCTGAAACTGATTTTGCAAAAACAGACTGAGCAGAAAGCTCCCGATTTGGGATACAATGGTAATCCCCCAGTCCTTCACAATTTCCCTCTTTCGATTCATACGCAAATCCCTTCCCAACGCTTTCCCCTATCATACACCCTATCCGGCTAAGATGGGGAAAAGATTTCTCTTAGCCGTTGCCTGTGGGGATGAAGGGGCGAATAGACATTGCCACATTATAAATGGGCATGGTCTGAAGCCACACCCGGCCCGGGCCTGTCAGCACGGTATTGAACAGTCCCTCTCCACCAAAGAGGATATTTTTGGCACCGGAAACCTGTCGAATATCCATCTGTACACCCGGGGTAAAACCTGCTACATTGCCCGTATCCACCACAATCTGCTGACCGGGCCGCAGTTCGTATTCCACCAGCTCTCCATCGATTTCTACGAAAGCCGTCCCCTGACCGGAAAGCCGCTGCATAATAAAGCCCTCACCGCCAAAGAAACCGGCACCCAGTTTTTTACTGAAATGGGTGGACAACTGCACCCCGACTTCCGAGGCCAAAAATGCACTTTTCTGCAAAATCATTTCCTGTCCATATCCAATGGTGATGGCCTTGATTTGTCCGGGAAAGCTGGAACCGAAGGCAATCATTCCCGCTCCGTTGGCGGTATAGATATTCTGGAACATACTTTCACCGGAAAAGGCTCTGGAAAACATCTTTCCCAGTCCACCGCCCTTGGTCTGCATCTGCATATTGGGGCTCATCCAAACCATGGAGCCTTTTTCTGTAATCATCTGCTCTCCATTTTCCAGCTGGCATACCACCACGGGGAACGAACCGCCTTTAATTTCATAACGCATATTGATTCCTCCTGAAATTCAAAATAAAGTGCAGCCTATCAATTTCCGTTTTTTCAACTTACAGGTCAATCTCCATTCCGTCATAGGCTGCATTGATTTGTGTATGCTTCAAGTCTTTTTCCATATCCTGATACAGCCAGTTTCCATTGTGGGAAAAATGGGTGATGACCCACTTGGTATGGCTGTCTGTAATTTTTTCCCGCTCCAGTCTTTCCTTCAGCTCCAGCACATTTTCAAAGCCCATGTGACCCCAGTATTGAGAAAAGACCTTTCCCATGGTGCAGTCAACACATATGCCGTCCACTCGTTTTCCTCTGAGTCCCTGGTAAAATGCCTCACTCAATGCGCCGGTATCATAGGCATGGAGATAGGAGACCCCATCTTTTTCCACCAGATACAGCAGTGCCTCTTCTGTTTTCATATGACTGGCCGGGAGTGCTGTAACCTTGTAATCCTCCACCATAAAGGTATCAAAGGGCTTTATCTGGTGGGGCACCAGATAATTCCAGATCGCAGGCTCCGAAAACCGCTGGGCCATCTCCTTCAGCAGACCGATCACGAACTCATTTCCATAGATATGCAGCTGCTGCTTCCCCCAGTTTTTTCCGTAGCCCGGAAGTCTCATCAAAAGATCCATGGGATAGAAATGGTCGTCATGGGAATGCGTTATGAGCAGATGAGAAATGGCCGACAGGTCTATCTGATTGTGCAGCATATGGATATAGCTATCCGCTGGAAAATCTATGAGCAGGCTGTCATCAATCAGGGTTTGTGCTCTTGTGCGGATTTCTTTTCCCGCAGCTTTTTTAGCATAGGTACACACCGGGCAGTTGCAAAACAACGCCGGAATCCCTTCTGCCGCCGCTGTGCCTAAAAGTTTAATATGCATAATGATTCCTCCAACGAAAATCCGGCCGCCCGCACAAGCAGCAGATACGGCAGCTTCCGGCAAACCGCATCCGGATTCGGTTTGCATGCTTCTGCACCCCACGGATGCAGAACGGGCGGCTCTGTATGCATTATACTACTGCATCACTATCATATCAATCCTAATTTCCCAAATACTCCAAATCAGGGAACCAACACACTGTTTTTTCCAACCTCATCCCATAAATACATATTTCTCTTTCTTTGTCAAATAATATGACCGGTAAACAATGGGGTATCGCCCCGGATAAAGGAGAGGAACTATGAAAGCAACCGGTATTGTACGCCGCATTGACGACCTGGGTCGTGTAGTCATTCCCAAGGAGATTCGCAGAACTCTGCGCATCCGGGAGGGAGACCCTCTGGAAATCTATACAGAAAAAGACGGCGGCGTAATTTTCAGAAAATATTCCCCCATGGGAGATTTGCAGGAATTTGCCGCCCAGATCTGCGAGGCCACAGGAAAAGCCACAGGCCAGATTGCCGCCATAGCGGACCGAGACGCCATCATTGCTCTTTCCGGCGCACACCGCCGGGAACTGTTGGACCGGCGAAACTCTGCCCAGCTGGAAACCATTATTGAGGGCCGAAAGGCCTACCGCTACTGCTCCGGCAGCCCCAAGCTCCGGGCTGTGGAGGGCGCAGACCGGTATTATATTGCCACTGCCGCCCCCATTTTGTCCCAGGGCGACCTCATGGGCTGTGTCATGTTCCTGATGGAGGAATCCGGCCCCCTCCCCCAGGAGGGAGACCAGAAGCTGGTGCAGACCCTGGCAAACTTTCTGGGTGCCCAGATGGAAGGGTAAGTCCCATTCTTTCCCCGGCTGTCTGTGGATGCGGCAGCAGAAAGGTGAAAAAGAGCCTGCTGCAAAATTGCAGCAGGCTCACAGGCATTTGTATGATTACTTTGCTTCCTTGACGGCTTCCACAAGACCGGTTGCCATACCAGCCAGACCCTGAATCTCGCTGGGAATGATGATCTTGGTTGCCTTGCCGTCTGCCACCTTCTGCATTGCTTCCAGTGCCTTCAGCTTGATGACCTGATCGTTGGGGGCGGTGTTGTTCAGCATTGCCAGAGAATCGGCCAGTGCCTTCTGCACCGTCAGGATGGCCTGAGCTTCGCCGTCTGCACGGAGAATAGCGGCCTGCTTTTCAGCCTCTGCACGGAGGATAGCGGACTGCTTCTCTGCATCGGCCTTCAGAATAGCGGATTCCTTCTCGCCTTCTGCAATCAGAACAGCGGACTTCTTGGTGCCTTCTGCCTGCAGGATAGCCTGCCGGCGGTCACGCTCTGCCTTCATCTGCTTTTCCATGGAGTTCTGAATATCCTGAGGAGGCAGAATATTCTTCACTTCCACACGGTTGACCTTGATGCCCCAGGGATCTGTGGCTTCGTCCAGGATGGAGCGCATCTTGGTGTTGATAACATCACGAGATGTAAGAGTCTGGTCCAGCTCCAGATCGCCGATGATATTACGCAGGGTAGTAGCGGTCAGGTTTTCCATTGCCATCATGGGCTGCTCCACACCGTAGGCATAGAGCTTGGGGTCTGTGATCTGGAAATAAACAACGGTGTCGATCTGCATGGTAACGTTATCCTTGGTAATAACGGGCTGAGGGGGATAGTCCAGGACCTGCTCCTTCAGGCTTACCCGCTTGGCCACACGGTCAATAAAGGGGGCCTTGATGTGCAGACCAACCTCCCAGACCTGCTGGAACGCACCCAGGCGTTCCACGACATAAGCCTGAGACTGCTGTACCACCCGAATATTACGGGCAATGATGATCAGAATAACCAATACTAATGCGACAATCCAAATCCATTCCATAGTTTCTACCTCCTGAATTTTTTATTTTGTTTCTACGGCAGCTTCTGCCGGAGATACATAAACTTTAGCGCCTTCCACTCTGTCCACCTGGACAGTGCAGCCCACTTCAATGGGGGCGCCGCTGGTGCTGCGGGCTGCCCAGGTCACATCATTGACCTTAACCGTGCCCAGGCCCTCCAGGTTCTGAATTTTTTCCGTCACCAGAACCGTTTTTCCAGCCAGAGTGTTAATATTGGTTGCTGTAACATTGGGTCCGATATATTTGCGGAACAGAGGCCGCAGAACCATCAGGCACAATGCAGAAACCGCCACAAACACTGTCAGCTGAACCGGAACTGTTGCCGAGAACAGCGTTGCAATCATTGCAGCCATGGCACCGCCCGCAAACCAGATGGAAACCAGGCCCACGGTGGCAGCCTCGATTACAAAGAAGGCAATCATCGCAATAAACCAATAGACAGTATCCATAGTCTCACTCCTTTTCCGAATTATGGCTTTACTATATCATAGGGTTCACTTGTTTGCAAGAAAAATCAGTGGTTGAGAAGGATTTTTGCAAGGGGAGAATCCGCATCCAGAATGATGGTCTTATCCTCTGCATCCAGGGACTGCTTCAGGGCATCCAGTGCCAGGGTAAACTCATAAAAATCCTTCTTGTCAGCTGTATTATATGCTTCTGCCAGCAGCCGCATGTATTCTGCCTCACCTTCGGCCTTTCTCTTGGCGGCCTCTGCCTTGGCATTGGAGATGATGATATTGACCTGCTTATCCACATCATTGCGGATAATGGAGGCGTCATAGTTGCCGTCGGCGGTATACTTCTCCGCAATCTGATTTCGTTCGGAAATCATACGGTTGTAAACGGCGTTTTCGTTGGATTCTGGCAAATCAAAGCGTTTGATCTTTACATCTGTCACCTGAATGCCATAGTTGTTTGCCAATTCGTCCACATTCTTGGCAATGCCTTCGTAAATGTCATTTCGCTCATCGGCATCTTTCATATTGATGATGTCAGACTGGGACAAGGTACCCATAGCGGTCTTCAAGGTGTTGTAGGTCAGAGCGTTTAAGCGCTCCTCTGCCACGCTGGTGGAGCCCAGAGACTGATAGAACAGCTTGGGGTCTTCCACTCTCCACAGGATGTAGCAGTCCACGCTCATATTCTGCTTATCAGAGGTCAGGACCTCAGAGGGAGGAATGTCATACAGCTCCACAGCCTTGGGATAATAGGTCACTCTGTCCAGGAAAGGCACCTTGAAATGAAGGCCGGGAGTCTGAGTGGTATTGATGATTTCGGAAAAACGAACCGTACAGGCATATTCATTTTCACCGACGGTGTACACACATCCGCTAATTAAAATCACTGCAAAAAGCACTGCCACAACGGTCAAAACTGTTTTTTTCATTCGTTGTTACCTCCTTCAGCCTGTTCTGCGGGCTGCTTGTCAGGCTGCTTTTGGGGCACCTTCCCATCCTTGTCCACAAAGCTCTCCAGAGGCAGCACCATGTCTACCCCGTTGCCGGTGGAGGTGTTGATGTACAGCTTTACATCAGGAAGCACCTGGCTGATGGCCTCATAGTACATTCTGGACCGGGTGATCTCCGGATTGGTCTGATACTCCTCATACATGGCGGTAAACATTGCCACCTGCTCATGGGCCTCATTGATACGGGCCTGCTTGAGATACTCTGCATTCTGGATCAGGTGGTCTGCCTCTGCCTTAGCCTTAGGAAGCTGAGCATTCTGGTAAGCCCTGGCCTCATTGACCACGGTCTCGGCCTTCTGCTTTGCGGTTTCCACCGCCTTAAATGCTTCGATGACCTCTGCCGTGGGAGGTTCTGCATCCTGAATCCGGACATCCACCAGTGTCAGGCCGATGTCATATTCCTGAAGCACCTGAGTGACCAGATCCTTCACCTGCATCTGCACGGACTCCTTGCCGTTGGTGAGGACGCTGTCCACCTGGGTGGAGCCAACCACATTACGCACCTGACTCTGGATCAGGTTCCGCAGGATTTCACTGGGCTCATAGGAGCTATAGAGATATTTTACAGGGTCAGATACCTTATATTCCACGAAGAATTCCACATTGACGATATTGTAATCGCCGGTAATCATCATACCCTCTTCTGCTATCACATCATAGCCGTCGTCAGCATCGTTATCCACACGGTAGCCAAGCTCCAGCTTCTGATAGACATTCACATCCACCTTATCCACCTTCTGAATGCCGAAGGGAAGCTTGAAGTGAACGCCTGCCCCGGTGACATCCGTCACCTTGCCAAAGGTGGTGACCACAGCCTGCTGCTTGTCATCCACGGTATACCAGCAGGTGCTGACCAGAGCCACGAGGAATACCACAATCAGAACCGTCCATACAATCCGCTTGTTCTTCTGCATCTGGGGCTTTGGTTCGGATTTTGGTTCGGTCTTGGGTTCGTCCTCATCTCTGGACCAACGATAAGAACCATCATTCATCATAATTTCGTCTCCTTTTTTGTTGTTTTGAGGGGTGCAATCCCCAAATTCTGCATTTCAGCTTCTGCCTGGTGCATAAGCTCTGAGGAAAACCAGGCAGTGAGCATAATTTTCAAGGCTTCTGCAACTCGGTCTCTTGCACCGGGAACCGGCTCTGTATATCCTGCCAGGACCTTTGCCAGTTCCTCGTCCAAACACCGAGGGGGCCAGTTGGTTCGATTGGAGGCCGCAAGCTGTACCAGCATCTGATACATAATGCTGTCATCAATGATGTCATCGCTCTCATCCTCCAGGTCACCGTTCACATAGGACAGCAGCCGGCAGATGGAATCCATAGGCATTGCGGATTTCAGCATATTGATTAAAAGGATACGGCACAGCTGCCGCCGACTATATTTTTTCTTCTCCGGTGGGGAAAGGAACCCACGCTTAACCCAATTCTGCACCGTATAGGACTCCAGTCCTGTAATCTCCCGCACCTGGGACATCACCAGTCCCCCGGCAATGGAGACGGAAGAAAAGAACTTCTCCACCTCATCCAGATTATTTTCCTCTACTTCCACCACAGTACCCGGTAAAGTCCACTTCATTACAGTCATCTCTCCTTCATTCAAGATAACCAGATTATATCACGCAGTCATATGATTGTCAATAGCAATTACAAAATTATTTTATCCAGTCTCAACTTGGCCTCCGGCCCAACTCCGGGGGAAACAATTGCATTCCCGCCACTTTTGTGGTATAATGAGCCAGTTACAGTGTATGGAATAGCAATTCTATGGCAGACTAGGTCCTATCAGTCCCCGTGGCGGGTTTCCATTTGATTTGCTAAGAAATATCCTGTCTATAACAGAAAGAGTGTAGAACTTTATGAAGAAGCTGTTTTTTGTCATGAACCCCTACGCCGGAACCCGGAAAGCAAACCGGGTGCTGACCGATATCATCTGTCTGTTTAATCGCTATGACTATGATGTTACCATCTACATGACCACAGGCCCGGGAGACGGTGCCCGTGCAGTGGCGCAGCGGGCCAAAGAAATGGACCTCATTGTCTGTGCCGGCGGAGACGGCACCTTTAACGAGGTCGTGACAGGTATTATGCGCAGCGGTGCCAATGTACCTGTGGGATATATCCCCTGTGGCAGTACCAACGACTTTGCAAATTCTCTGAAGCTTCCCACCAATATTATGGACGCCGCCAAAACCATTATGGACGGCAAGCCTTCCGCCTACGACCTGGGCCGGTTCGGAGATCGTTATTTTTCTTATGTGGCCTCCTTCGGTGCCTTTACCAAGACCTCCTACACCACCTCCCAGAGTCTTAAAAACGCACTGGGACACATGGCTTATTTGCTGGAGGGCGTAAAGGAACTGTTCCAGATTCCCAAGGCCCATCTGGCATTTGAAACCGACCGGGGCAATTTTGAAGGAGATTATATCTTCGGCGCCGTCAGCAACTCCACCTCTGTGGGCGGCATTCTCACCCTGAACCCCAAAATCGTGGATATGCAGGACGGTAAATTTGAGCTGATGCTGGTGCGGCCCCCCAAAAATCCCATGGAGCTGGCAGATCTGGCCACCGCCCTCAGCTCTCAGCGCTACAACTCCCCCATGCTAACCTTCCGGACCGTATCCCGTCTGCGTGTGCAGGCAGACTCGGACATGGACTGGACCCTGGACGGCGAGCGGGCACCGGGTCAAAGCGTCTTGGAAATTGAAAATCTGCACCATGCCATCCGCCTCATTCGAGGCAAAGCCCAGTGAGGTTCCCATGAAAAACACAACACTATGCTATATCACCCGGGGAGATCAGGTTCTCATGCTCCATCGGGTGAAAAAAGAACACGATCTTAATAAGGATAAGTGGATTGGAATTGGGGGCAAGTTTGAAGAAAACGAAAGCCCCGAGGAATGTCTGCTTCGGGAAGCCCGAGAGGAAACCGGCCTGACCCTGACCGACTACCGCTACTGCGGGATTGTCACCTTTGTCTCCGACCGCTGGGAAGGAGAATATATGCATCTGTACCAGGCTGAGGGCTTTGAGGGCTGTCTCAAGGAATGTGACGAAGGAGATTTGCAGTGGATCACCCGGGAGTTTCTGGACAAGCTTCCCAAGTGGGAGGGAGACCGGATTTTCCTGGACCTCATGTGGAAAAAGGTTCCCTTCTTCTCTCTGAAGCTGTGCTATGAGGGCGAGAAGCTGGTCTATGCCGCCCTCAACGGAGAACCGCTCCCGCTGGAAGAAAGGAAGGATTAACCATGGGACTGGGAAGTAAACTTGCAATTTTTGGCCGGCGTCTGAAAACCGCCAGCTTTCAAAGAATGAATCAAAATATTCAGACCATTCATCAGGAAACCGGAAAAAGCCGGGCGTTTCTCTTCTGTGACATGATCTGGTGCACCCTGCGCTATAACATTGGCTATCTGGAGTACCATGTCTTTGGCTTTGCCAATAACCGGGGCAAAAATCGGAAAACCTTTATGACCATGAACCACAATGTGGCCTTGGCCCGGATGGTAAACGACGGCAGCTGCTACCCCATTTTGAACGACAAATTCCAGTTTTTGCAGCATTACGGCGAATTTTTAGGCCGTGAGTGGCTGGATCTCAGAACCGCTTCCCCTCAGGAGCTGGAGGCATTCTGCACTGCACACCCTGTGGTCTTTGCCAAGCCTCATTCCGCCTTCGGCGGCAAAGGCGTAGAGCGTCTGACCCGGGACGAAATCGATGATTTTTCCGCTCTGTACCAGCGCCTCATGGAGGGCAAGCAGTATCTCATTGAGGAAGCCATCTGTCAGCATGAAGAGCTGAACCGCCTGTGCCCCTCCAGTGTCAACACCCTGCGTGTGGTGACGCTTTTTGTAAAAGGGGAAGCCAAATATGTCTACAGCCTCCTCCGTATGGGCAGCGGACAGGGCCATGTGGACAATATTTCCAGCGGCGGTATGTACACACTGATGGGAGACGACGGAAAAATGCATTTTCCCGCCTTCTGCGACAAAACGGGCCTGTATTATGACACCCATCCCTTCACCGGAACCCGTTTTGAGGGCTACACCCTGCCCTATTTTAAAGAGAGCATTGAGCTGTGCAAAAAGGCCGCCATGGTGGAGCCCCGTCTGGGCTACATCGGCTGGGATGTGGCCATCACTCCCAATGGCCCCGTGCTGGTGGAGGGCAACAACCTGCCCGGCTATGACATGCCCCAGAACGCCAGATTCCACCCCGATGGAATCGGACTTCTCCCTGTGTTTGAGTCTCTGATCGGAGGGCCGATCCGCAAAGTATAAAGATCCATCATAAGGTGCTGTCCCGCAGCTCTGCGGGGCAGCACCTTTTTCATCCTTATTTTTCCACAACCCCCTGTCATATTCCGGGACTTCTGCGCTATAACAGATAAGAATTGCAATTTTTAAGCCTGCATGATATAATAATTCGATGTGAAATCTATTGTAATTTAGGAAGGAGGTTCCCCCCTTGCGGCGGTTTTTACTCGCATTTTTGTGCTGTCTGATTCTCATTTGTCCTGTTTTTGCCACAGAACAGGGTGCTGACATACAAATTACCGGAACCCTGGACCCCAACGGCAGCTGTTATATGGAGACAGAAATGACCCTCCACTTGCCGGGGCCCGTCTCCGAGCTGGCCCTGCCCCTGGGCCCCCATGCAAAAGACCCGATTGTGAACGGAGCTTCGGAGCGAATCCAGGATATTAACGGTGTTCCCGGCGTACTTCTCAGCAAGGAGACCGGATTTACCGGTGCCGTCCACATCTCCATGACCTACACCCTGGCTGACTGTGTCAGCAGCGATCACCAGTGGGATCTGGTGCTGCCGCTGCTGGCGGAGGGCTTTTCCTATCCCGTGGACCATCTTGATTTTCAGCTGACACTGCCCGGCCCCTTTGAGGCCACGCCCACATTTGTCAGTGCCTATCTGGGGGCAGATGTGGACAATTTTATGGATTTGCAAATCCGTGACGGTGTCATTACCGGCTCTCTGAAGACCCCCCTGCGGAGTAATGAGCACCTGACCATGACCCTGGAAACCACGGCGGAGCTGTTTCCCCGGAATCTGCCCACCGGGCAGTATGCTCCCACCTGCAATCTTATCGTCCTGGGGTGCATCCTGGCTGCACTCCTTTACTGGCTGATTTGTATGCGCCACCGCCCGGTGTGGGCCGTAAAGCAGAGCCAGCCTCCTGTTGATGTGCCTCCCGGAGAAGTGGGATGCCGTCTCTGGGCCCAGTCCCCGGATCTGGCCCTCATTGTGATTCACTGGGCCCACCTGGGCTATGTGAGCCTCCACTTTACCGGGGAGGAAGATGTGATTCTCCGCAAGCGCATGGACATGGGCAACGAACGCAGCGAATACGAAAATCGACTGTTTCAGTATCTCTTTGCCTCCCGTCCCATTGTCCCCTGCTCCAGCAGCTTCTATCGAAGCTTTGCCGCTGAGGTTGCAAAGAGCAAGCCCAGAATTAAAGGCCAGTTCCGTCGGTGCCGGGGAAATTCCTTCTATGTGCGGCTTTTTGCCGCAGGTGCCGCCTTCTTTGCCGGTGTCTCAGCCGCCGACATGGTCACGCCTCCCATGGAGGGCCGTTATCTCAACCTTTTGATCTGGGGTGCTCTTTGGGCCATATGTGCCGCCTTCATCCACAGCGGCCCCAGAAGCATCTACTGCCGGAACTCCAGGCCGGGCCGTCTGGCCCTGGTGGGAGCGGTGGGATTTGTGATTTTGGGCATTCTGTCCGGAGCGCTGTTGCAGGCCCTAATCTGCCTGCTGATTCAGGGCCTTTTTGCCTGGATGATTCTCTTCGGGGGCAAGCGGACGGAAACCGGATACCGCACCCTGCAAAACCTTCTGGGCTTTCGTCAGTATCTGTGCACCCTGTCCCGGACAAAGCTCTCCGAAATTATGGAGCAGAACCCTCTGTTCTTCTATGACATAGCCCCCTATGCTCTGGCTCTGGGGGTAGACCGGCAGTTTGCCACACAGTTTGAGACCCTGCGCCTGCCCCCCTGCCCCTGGCTGGACAGCGACCTGCCCCTGGGCAACAGGGCCCCGGAATGGTACCCTGTTCTGCGGCAGATCACCCAGATTTTGCAGGGCCAGACCTCTGTGGCAGCCCGGATTCTTGATAAACTCCAGCATAAACTGGCAAAATTAAAATAAAAGGAGCATTTTCCATGGCGAAAAAACAAACCTCTTCTCGGCCCAAAGCAAGCTTTCGGCCCGTCACTTCCGATGCGTGCAAACTACTTGCCTTTATGTTCCTGGTGCTCTACAGCGTGGGCGCCAGCCTCATGGAGCGGAATATGCTCCACCTGTCCAATGTAGCCAGTCAGGAGCTGGCTGCAACCATGCTGGAAACCTCCGGCATTGTGGTTGCCATGTCCTTCATCTTCCGGATGCTGGGCCACCTTGTCTGGCCGATCTACGCATTTCTTGCCGTCCAGGGCTTTCTGTACACCAGCAATCTGAAAAACTACCTTCTGCGTGTGTCTCTTCTGGCTCTGGTCAGTGAAATTCCCTTTGACCTCACCATGTCCGGCAAATGGTTTGACCTGGGGATGCAGAGCGGTCTGTTCTCCATATTGCTGGGTCTTGTAGGTCTGGAAATTGCAGAAGTTCTGGCAGAAAAGAGCCGGAGCAACGCACCGCGGTTTGCCATGGCCATCGGCTGCACCCTGTGGGCCTACCTGCTGGATGCCCAGATGGGCGTATTTATCGTACCTGCCATGTTCCTGTTCTTCTATCTGGAGGACCACGAGCTTTTCCGGGATCTGTCCATCATTGCCGTGAGCGCCCTCATGGTCCTGCTGGTGGGTATAGAGGCTATCTTTGCCGTTGCGGGTGTCAGCCTGATTCTGGTGCTTCTGCACTGGTACAACGACCGCATTCCCATGATCTCCAAGTGGTTTTGGTATGCAGCTTACCCCATACATCTCATTATCCTTGCTATTATCAGCATGTGGGTCATGGTATAATAACCCGGATAACCAGTACAATCATTCCGAAACGAACAGATACCGAAGACAGCGTTTGCTGTCTTCGGTATTTTTTATAGACTCATAGATTCAAAAATCTGGAAAACCCATTGAAAAAGATTATTTTCCTTTGCTTTTCCATCATTTGGATGGTATGATGGAACCAGATTTTGCAGAGATACCGGTAAAACCACCGAACACTTGCAGAGCCAATCCAGCGCTTTGCAGATA
>RCNH01000462.1_pt1 | contig 16707 bp, 12 predicted proteins | sample 2041161 | NCBI WGS metagenome assembly RCNH01 (sample SAMN09708215, study PRJNA481090) | Feces metagenome, whole genome shotgun sequencing project. | biome: feces | host: Leptonychotes weddellii | place: Antarctica: Sion Island | collected 2010-03-01 | reverse complement strand
GATGGGAGTTTTAAAAACGTGAGATTGCTTTTGAGGGGTAGTTTTATTATGTCTGGCGTATTGCGTGAGGCATAGTATCTGGTGTCGTAATAATTATGTAGAATAGTTCGAAGCGCGGTTTTTACTGCGCTTTTCTTTATCATGTACGTAATTTGCTTTTAGATATGCGGAGGGTGTCGAATGTGCGATGCACGCATGTGTTAATGGATGATTCCATTAATTATATTGAAAGGTTGATTATATGCCGATAGGCGTTAGTTTGGTTTTGGTTATACTTTTTTTGCTGATGAATGCATTTTTTGTTATGGCTGAATTCTCACTTGTCCGTGTCCGACGCTCCCAGATTGAAATATTGGTAGAAGAGAAACGTGCTGGTGCTAAGTACGCGTCGTTAGTTGCTGGTAACGTTAATGCGTATCTTTCTGCCTGTCAGCTAGGTATTACGCTTGCTTCTTTGGCACTTGGCTGGTTAGGTGAACCTGCAGTTTCTGCGTTGTTTAACCCATTGTTTGCTGCGTTACACGTTCCAGCAAGCGCTGCGTATGCAATTTCTGTTGCTGTTGGTTTTTGCCTTATTACGGCTCTTCATATTGTTGTTGGTGAGCTTATCCCTAAGTCCATGGCTATCTTTAGTACTGAGCGCTACGCTTTATTTACTGCTGCGCCATTGGTGTGGTTTTACCGTTTGACATTTCCCATTATGTGGCTGTTTAATACTGTTACAAACGCTGTCATTCGTCTGATGGGCCATGATCCTGCTGATGAGCATGAGGTGTATACGGAAGAAGAAATTCGTTTGCTTATTGATGAAAGTACGGAAAGCGGCTTGATTGACACTGAGCGTCAAGAGTATGTAGATAATATTTTTGATATTGCCGATAAAGATGCTGAAGCTGTTATGACACCTCGCCCTAATATGGTGTGTTTGTCTATGGAGGATTCTCTTGAGGAAAACCTTCGCTTAGTCAATACTCATAAGTTTACACGCTATCCGGTGTACCGCCAGGATAAAGACGACATCATCGGTTTTATCCACATTAAGGATCTATATAACATTTCTCTTGATACCGCCATGGAAGACATTTGCATCCGGCGTATGATTGCAGCTCCTGAAAGCATGTCTGTTGTGAAGTTGTTGGGCTTGTTTAAGCGCGAAAAGACCAAGATGGCTCTCGTTATTGATGAACATGGTGGTACGAGCGGTTTGGTTACTATGGGTGATATTATTGGTGAGATTATTGGTGACTATGAGGATGAATACCTCCACGGCATTAATGATTCCTTCCGCCAGATTTCTCAGAACCATTACCTGGCTACTGGTTCTTGTGATATTGAGGACTTTTTAGAGCTCGTTGATGTAAAGCCTTCTAGCCCTATTGAATTTGAAACTGTCGGTGGATTGCTGTTTGATTTGTTTGATTGTATTCCTTCTGCAGGTGATTCAGTTGAATATGCCCAAGATGATAAAGTCGTTCGCTTTGTCATTCGTACTATGGAAAATCACCGCGTTGGTCAGATTGAATTCTGGGTTTCGCAAAACGCTGAATAATATACATCCTTGACTATTCATATAAAAACCTATGTAATCTATCTATAACCCTTGCGCTGCCTTGTTTAATTACGGTGGGGCAAGGGTTACAATTTGCTTAATGACTACTATGATGAAATATATATCTGTAGGTGTAGCACGTCTTGCCGCGGCTGTAGCTGTGGCGCTAGCGTGCTGTACTATTGTGTTTCCAATTGCGTATGCTTACGCGCAAGAAGAAGATCATCCGACTGATGTTTATTTGCTTGTGGCCCCATATTTAACATGGGATGCAATTGACAGCGAGTACACGCCGACTTTGTATCAGCTCGTAAAAAATCATGCATGTACCAATGTGATTACCGAATCTAAAGCAGATATTGAGTACTTAGAGACATATCCTGGTTTTCACTACCAGCGTATGAATGCTACCAAGGCGCGTGAAGTTGATGCTCGTGCTAAAGAGATTTACGACTCTTTAAAGCCTGGTGATTCTTTTATTATTACGTCATCTCCTTCGCTTGCAAAAATTGATTCATATGAATTGCCAGGATATGGAATGGCTATCGTTCTCGACATGGGCGATAAAGGACTTCTAACTTCGGGATCTGTGCATAGATCTGGACTTATTACGTCAAGCAATTTAACAAATGCAATATATGCCTTACTTGAGGCGCCTCAGGTTAAGCCAGGGAATCTTTCTATTGCTCCTTTTACGGATACACTTGGCCCAAAAGATCGTATTAATCAGCTTACTCGTAACAACTCTATTGCTATGTCGGTTAAAGACACTGAGTTTTGGTTTGTGGCTATTTTGGTTGTTATTATGGGCTTGTCTTTTGTGATTAGTTCTTTACTGTTGTTTATGGAGTTGCGCCTAAAACCGGCATTTTTGGAAAGATTGTTACCAGCATCGCGTGTCTTGTGGATTGTTGCGCTTGCTATTCCTGTTGCATCTTATTTGATGTTCATTCAATTACCAACATATACCACTCCAGAGATTGTGCTGGACTATTTCTTGTTTACTGTTATGGAAGTGGCTTTTACCTGCATTATTATTGCGCTGGTATTTAAATGGACACATGCGCTTTTGTTTGTTTTAGGGCTGACGTGTACAACATTGGTGGTAGATCAGCTCATTGGCGGTCCCATGACTGCTACAGGATATTTAAGCTATGCACCTATTGAGGTTACCCGCTATTATGGTATCGGTAATGAAGGCGCAAGTTTTGTATTTGGTTCCTGGATAACATTCTCGGCAATTCTTTTGAATAGCCATTTTTCGAAGCGTTTTAACTATCATTTCAAGCGCTGGATTTTTCCTTTGCTTACGTTGTGTATCTGTGTGGTATTAGGTGCTCCTTGGTGGGGCTGTAATTTTGGTGTCATCATCTGGGGCACGGTGGGTTCTATCATTGCATGGGCCATGTTTAACGGACATGAGTTTTCAATCAGGCATACACTTTTCTTAACGCTGTTTGCTGCAGCGGCTGCTTTCTGTGTTTTGGTTGTCGATAATACCCTCAATCCAAATTCTCATTTAGGTTCGTACGGTAGTCTTGTTGCGGATGGTGATTTTATGGCTGTTATTGCAGACGTTATCCATAACGTATTTATGTACTCGTGGGATACTATCGTTTTCTCGCCGCCGTTAACCGTTGCTTTCTTTGCTATTTTAGCCTTTATGATTTTCTTGCTCGTGCGCAAGCCTGGCTCTTATGCTTTGTTCTGGAAGAGTAACTTTTATTTCAAGGGCGGATATATCGCGCTTCTTGTAACGGCATGTATTATGCTTGTAACGGAGGACTCGGGTATTTTTATGCCAGCGCTATTATTGTTGTATGCGTTTGTTGGGCTTTTGTGGTTGGTATGTGATAGCCATAGTTGGCATATTCGAAAATGGGTTGCAGACAGGATTATTAGCGATGCGCGTTATCCAGTCACGCCAATTTCTTCTGTTGGTGACAATTATGACCAAGACTAGGAGTGATGTATGCAGGTAACTACTCGTTTTATTTCGGTGTTGTTGAGTGTAGTGCTTGTGGGCGCTATGGTGCCTACAGTGCCAGCATATGCGATTGATGATGTTGAGCAACATGAACAGCAGCCGGATGTTGATGTGAATACGGTAGTAATATCGCCTGAACCCGAGTTTTCAGATTTTGTGTACGATAAATTCGATTTTTATGTTGAAAATGACAGTGCTCCTGAAGTTGCAACATTTGCATTGACGGCTAAAAGCGCGTATTCGCTAAAACCTTTGTCCTTAAGTGACGAAATGAAATATTTTGCTAAATATGAAAGCGGTTGTGACTATGACCACGGTCTTTCATCGGGTGATGGCTATAACGCTATGGGCTATTTTCAGTTTGATCGTAGATCTGGATTGCGAGATTTTATGCTTGCATGCTATGAATATAATCCTCAAACTTATTGGATGTTCCGACAGTTTGAATCCATGAACTCCCATGATTTTGCTAATAATCCCGTACGTGAATATAACGAAAAAACAGGCAAATATCAGTTTAGCGATTTTGGTAACGCGCTAAATAACGCATGGCATGCAGCGTATGCTGTAAATCCTGACGAGTTTGCAGCATTGCAGGATGCATGGGCTTATGAGTGTTATTACTTGCCGGCAGAAAATTACCTTATGAGCAGGGGCATCGATATTTCTGGTCGAGCCGATTGTGTAAAGGGACTGTGCTGGGGTATGTGCAACCTTTTTGGATCAGGGGGCTGGCGTAAATTTGTAGGTGGTGTTACGTCGGGCTATGACTGGGACGGGAATTGGCAGTCTCAATATGATTGGCCTGGTGCTGGCCTAACTAATGATATGAACGACGTAGAGTTTGTGACTGCGCTATGTAATTACGTTATTGATAACGTCGCTATTTTTTATAAGGCTCAACCTGAGTACCATCAAGGCTGGCAAAATCGTTATAAAAATGAGCTTCAAGATTGCTTAGGCTATCTAGGTTCAATGTGGGTTGAAACATCCAGCGGTTGGCAGTATCTCATAGATGGTGTTCCAGTGAAAAATCAGTGGTATAAAACGTGTCAATACTGGAGCTATTTTGATGAGGAAGGCTATGCTGCTCATGGGGGATGGCGTTTTATTAACGATAGCTGGTATTTCTTTGATCTAGGCTGTTATATGGTTGCTGATGCATGGATTCCTGCGGCTAATGGAAGCGACTGGTATTACGTTAGAAGCGATGGTAGACAGGCTCTTAATGAATGGATTGGTACCCGCTATGGTCGAGCCTATTTTGGTGATGACGGCTGTGCTTTGTGTGATACGATTGTAAGAATCGACGGATCGCTGTATTTCTTCAATCTGGATTGTTATGTCATGGTTGATCAGTGGATTTTGGAATCGGGTGATTATTATTACGTTAATAATCAAGGTGCGGCTTTAGTGGGTAAACATGCAATTGGTCCAGAGGTTTATGTCTTTGGTGAAAATTGTAAGATGCTAACTGGGTTTAATACCTATGATGGGCAATATTATTATTTAAATGACAAGCATGATGGTACGTTCGGCTGCGTGCAGACGGGCTGGCATGATTTTGTTAAGGGAACTAGGTATTTTAATACTACACCAGGTGATCTGTATGGATGTATGGCTTGTGGATGGTTTGACTTAGATGGTGCACGACTATATTTTGATCCGCGTACTGGATATCAGCAGGTCGGATGGCAGACTATAAATAATAATTTGTATTTGCTTAATCCTGAAGATGGCGATACATATGGTGAGCTTGTTGTAGGTTGGTTGCAGCTAGGACCTGATGATTATCGTTATTTGAGTCCAACCGATCCTTATATGGGCCGTGTGGTTACTGGTTGGCAAATGATAGATGGCAGCTTGTACTATTTTGACCCTATGCACGGAGATAATCTAGGGTACATGCAGTATGGCTGGCTTTATATTGATGGTGTGTGGTATCACTCAAACCCTGAACATGATGGTACTTTTGGAGCAGCTTCTAGGGGCTGGGATTATATTGATGATATGTGGTACTACTTTTATGATGATGGAAGTTTAGCGTCTGGCTGGCTGTATATTAATGCAGTGTGGTACTACCTAAACCCTGAACATGATGGTACTTTTGGAGCAGCTTCTAGGGGCTGGGATTATATTGATGGCTCTTGGTATTACTTCTATGACAGCTGTGCTATGGCTAGTAATGGTTGGGTTTATGTAGATGGATACTGGTATTATTTGACCTCTTCTGGTTGCATGGATAAAGGATGGCTATCATTAGATGGCATTTGGTATTACCTGGGACCATCTGGTGATATGAAAACTGGCTGGCGCTATATTGATGGCGACTGGTATTATTTCGAAGGTTGGGGTGGAATGGTTACCTCATCATGGGTTGGAGGCTATTATGTGGGCTCTGATGGCAGGATGTGGTAGTTGCGTATTGCAAATAGGACGTTGATTGATTCGGTTAAATTAATATATAGAACCTATAATGGCATAGCAAAGGCTATGCCATTATTTGTATGTAAGAATAAATGGGTAGAAAGTAGAGGTGTGTTTTAGGCAATATATCGGCTTATGTGTTGTATCGGCGTTGTTTTTTGTGCTGGTTCGCGTATGTGACAGATATAAGTACAAGTAATGCAGAGTGAGTCTATTTTTGATGCTTTTCTTGCCGCTCCTGGTAAAATGTAGTGGTCTATGTATATTGTTGAGTTTACATTTCCTGTCCCCACTTTTCGTGAAGTATTTGTATCTTATGCCGCTAATCAAGATGGATTGTATTTTGCAGCGAAATCTCAAGGTCTGTATTGTACGGTACGCTTGTTGCAGGCTTGCAAAGAATTAAAAAGCATAAAGATATACTAAGCGTAACTATTTGGTTGGTTTTATGGGTCTAAGGATTGGTGGGCACTCAATCCTAATCATGTCGCTTATTTTGACATCATAATTGTAGGTTCATCTAAGATTGGACGCTTTACTATTGAAGCTGATTTTTATGGTCTGGTTTTGAATGCCGCATAGATTTCTCGTGGAGTGAGGTATTAAATGTCTTTTTGGTAGATGTTTGCTGTACGGGGATAATCAGGGTGCTAAACTAAATGCTGTATGTCGTGTTTGGGCGGCGTTAAGACAGATTCGGAGTTTATATGAGTTCTCGAGGTACTCGTGACAATATGCGCAATACGCGTTCAGATATAAAGCACCCTATCGAATATAGGGCACCACAACAGACAAGCATTATGCCACAGCAGGCTGCTCAGCAATATCAGCGCCAAGTTCGTCCTCAAAATATGAAGGCTACAAGGTCTCAGTCTGCTCGTCAAGGATACATTCCGCCAGTTCAACCTGAAATGAATAAAGGTTTTATTTCGGCTGCATCTCAGCTTAATGGCGTAAATGGATATTCTCGCGATAGTGCTCAATACACGTCCAAGAAAAAAGGTATGGGACTAGGTGTAAAAATCACCATTGTAGTGTTATGTACTTTGTTGGTAGCTGTAGTTGGTTTTGGTATTGCGGTTGCTCAGTACGTTTCTGGCATTAATGAAAATTTGGGTGGCAATAAGACCCAAGAAGAGCAAATGGTTATTAAGGAGCAACTTGCTCCTACGAAGACGTTCGAAGAGCCATTTTATATGTTGCTTATTGGTTCGGATGCTCGTAGTGATGGCTCTGTTGAGGGTGAACGTTCTGATACCAATATTCTTTGCCGTGTTGATCCTACTCAGAATTTAGTGACCATGGTCTCTATTCCGCGTGATACCAAAATTGATATCGATGGATACGGGACTAACAAGTTTAATGCTGCATATACCTTTGGAGGCACCGCTGGTGTTATCCATGAAGCAAGTGAGTTGTGTGGAGTGGACATTTCCCACTATGCAGAAGTCAACTTTGAGAGCCTTATTGCGCTTGTTGATGTTGTTGGAGGCGTAACAGTTGACGTTCCTGAGCTTATTGATGATCCAGATGCCGGTGAGTTTATTATAGAACCAGGTGTTCAGTTGCTTGATGGTGATCATGCTTTAGAGTTTGCTCGTTGTCGCTCGTATGTTGATGGTGACTTTACGCGTACGTCTAATCAGCGTTTGTTGATTCAGGCTTTGGCTGAAAAAGTGTTAAGCATGCCCGCAACAGAATTGCCTAAAGTTATCAAGGAAGTTTCTAAGTGCGTGACCACTGATATGTCTGTAAAGGATATTATTGCTTTGGCTACTCAGTTTAAGAATGCCGGAGACCTTACGATTTATTCTGCTATGGTTCCTTCAACCGCAGCAATGATAGATGGTATATCATATGTAATATGTGACGAATACAGTTTAAATCTTATGATGGAAGCTGTTGAAAGCGGTGAGAATCCGCTGACTATCGTAACGGGGGGTTCTGCTGTTGGATCTTACTTATCTGACAATCCATATGGTGGTGCACTGACAACCTCTGAGTCTATAGGGAATTCAGAGTTACAATAATAACAATGTGTATACATGACAGACACGTAGTTTATGCGTGTCTTCTTGTGCATATAGACAAGGTGTATTATTCTTTAGCGATTGGTTTTTTGTGGCTTTAAATGAGCGCAAAAGCAAACCTGGATAAAGAAAAGGTTGGTTATGGAAGATATTAGTTTCACAAGACGTACAGCTGCACTGTTGGTCTGTGACATTGTAAGTACATTTTTTGCATTCTTTCTTGCTTCGTTTTTGACGGGACTGGTAGATGAGGTATTTGCTACCCATGAGATTTACTTCATTTTGGGTGTGCCAGTACTTGTGTATTTGAGCTTATTTGCACTGTTTAGGCTGTATAACAGTTTATGGGAGTATGCATCTGTCGATGACGCTGTCCGTATTATTTTAGCTGTTGGATTAGGCACGCTAGTAAGCGCTGTATTGTTGTGGATTTTGGGTGAGTGGATTCCTATTAGGGTCTATTTCGTTGCCATGATTCTCATGATCTTTTTTGTTGGCGCTACCCGTATGGTGTTTCGTATTGCGAAGAGCAAGAAGCATTTGCTGCAGTCAAGCGATGATGAGCGTTTGCGCACGTTAGTTGTTGGCGCTGGTGAAACTGGTTCATTGGCCATTAACCGTATGCTTTCTAAAGACCCATTGATGCCTGGTTATCCAGTTGCGGTTATTGATGACAACAAGTCTAAGCAAAAGTTACGTATTCATGGCGTTCGCGTTATTGGCGGCAGTGAAGACATTTTGTCTGCTGTAGATCGTTTGGGTATTGAGCAGATTGTTGTTGCTATTCCGTCTGCAACTTTAGAAGAGCGTAAGAATATCTATAGCATCTGCACCAAAACCAATTGTCAGTTGCGCACGCTTCCTAATGTTCGTGAGCTTCGCTTGGATGAGATTAATGATATCCAGTTGCGCGAGGTTGATGTTGCTGACTTACTTGGTCGTGAGGAAGTTGTCCTTAACACCCGTGTTGTAAGTGGTTATGTAGCAGGCGAAACCATCCTTGTTACTGGCGGCGGTGGTTCTATTGGCTCTGAGTTGTGTCGTCAGGTTGCTGCTGTTGCCCCTAAGCGCATTATTATCTTTGATATGTACGAAAATGATGCATATATGCTGCGTAATGAAATTTTGGCTCAATACGACGATATTGAATGCGAAGTCGAAATTGGTAGTGTATGTGATGTCGATCGTCTGCGCGATGTATTTGAGAAATATCATCCAGCAGCAGTATTTCATGCTGCAGCTCACAAGCATGTTCCGCTGATGGAAATATGCCCGCGTGAAGCTATAAATAACAACGTATTTGGTACGCTTAATACGGTACGTTTGGCTGATGAGTTCAAGGTTGGTCGTTTTATTTTCATTTCTACCGACAAGGCGGTAAACCCAACTTCTGTGATGGGCGCTACCAAACGTATGGGTGAAATGATTATTCAGCATTATGCACAGTGCTCAAAGACTGTATTTACAGCTGTTCGTTTTGGTAATGTATTAGGTTCTAATGGTTCTGTAATTCCGCTATTCAAAAAGCAGATTGCAGCAGGTGGTCCTGTTACTGTTACCCATCCTGACATCGAACGCTTCTTTATGACTATTCCTGAGGCAAGTCGTTTGGTTATTCAAGCTGGTGGTATGGCTAAGGGTGGAGAAATTTTTATCTTGGATATGGGTGATCCAGTTAAAATCGTGGATTTAGCTAAGAGCTTGATTCAACTTTCTGGTCTTGAAGTGGACAAAGACATTGAAATTAAATTTACCGGCCTTCGCGAAGGCGAAAAAATGTACGAGGAACTTCTCATGAATGAGGAAAATACTATTCCTACTAAAATGAAGGGAATCATGATTTCTACCGGTAAGGAGATTAGCTATAACGAGGTTGAGTCTAAGCTTGAGGACTTGCAGGTCGCTGTTGAGGCTGATGACGAAACTGCGTTACATGTATTAGAGAAGGTAGTTCCTACATATACAATCACGCACTATACTCACTAATAAGCGAGGTCATGTATGGTTGAACACCATAAAGCTACACACCCAATTGATATTGTGTCTCTTGGTGTTGTGGCGCTTAATGAACAAGATGCCCTTCCAGGGCTTTTACAAGATATTGCATCACAGGATTTTCCTCACGAGCGCATGCAAATCGTGCTCGTTGATGGAGGGTCTTGTGATTCTACGCGTCACATAATGCAACAGTTTAAAAATGAGCACTCTGGCCATGCCGGGTGCTTTCATTCTGTTTTAGTGCTGGATAATCCACGCAAGATTCAGGCCGCTGGTTGGAATGTGGTTATTGATAATGCCTGCGGGGACTGCGTGATTCGTGTGGATGCTCACTCAGGAATCGCCCCAGATTTTGTGTCTAAAAATGTGGAAGTTTTAGACACAGGTGAGTGGGTATGTGGTGGGTTTAGACCTACTGTTATCGAAGAGGGCACACATACGCCTTGGAAGGATACACTGCACCTTTCTGAGGAGGCTGCATTTGGCAGCAGCGTTGCCGCATATCGTCGTGAAGGCAAAGCATGTTATGTCGACTCTGTATTTCATGGTGCATATCGTCGTGAAGTCCTTATGGAGGTTGGTCATTTTGATGAGCGCTTATTGCGCACAGAGGATAACGATTTTCACTTCCGTATTAGGCAGCTTGGCTATCAGATTAGGTTTGATCCCGTTATTCGCTCCGAGCAGCACATGCGTGGCTCGCTTAAAAAGATGCTTAAGCAGAAGTATGGTAATGGTTTTTGGGTTGGGCGCACCGTGTATGTACAGCCGGGATGTTTGGCATTGCATCATTTCATTCCGTTCGTATTTATCTTGGGGATTGTGCTTTTGGCTGTTGTTGGCCTTGTGGCTACTTGGATTCCATTTATGGTGTGTGGTGTGTTGTATGCGCTAGTATGCATGTTGTTGGCTGTACGCGCCACGGTTCAGTCAGGACATATGGATGTAACACGTCTTATGTTACCGTTTGTTTTTATGGGTATTCATATTTCATATGGCATTGGCACAGTCGTGGGGCTTATTGCGGGAATCATTCGTCCTTTAAAGAAATAATGGCAATACTGCGCTGGTGTATGTCGGCAGTATGTTTTGGTGTACGCTAACGATTGATATTTCAGGGCAATCTGGAGGTTGTAGGTGGCTAAAGAAAAGATTAGAGATCTTCAATTGGTGGAATACTCGCTGATGAAGTCTTTTGCAGAGATGTGTTGCGAGCATAATTTGCGATACTACTTGTTAGGTGGCACCCTTTTGGGCGCTATTCGCCATGGTGGATTTATTCCATGGGATGATGATGTGGACATTTGCATGCCTCGCCCAGATTACGAGCGTTTTTTAGAAATGGCTGATGAGCTTATTGCCGAAAAAGATCTTGATGGTGTCAAGGTTTTAAGTGTGTATAACGATAAAACGTATCGTCAAGGCATGGCTAAGATGACCTCATCTGAAATGCAGATTATTAACCATTCTGCTAATGCTGAGCGATTAGAGGATGCATGGATTGATATCATACCTATGGATGGCTTTCCGTCCAATCCAGTGTGTGCTCTTGTTCATAAGGTACGCTTATTTTTCTGGAAGATTATGGATGCTACAGCTGAGTTTGACTATGTTGTTGATACTAAACGCAAGCGTGGATTTGTGGGGACTGTGGGAGTCAAGGTGCTCGGAGGTCTTTGCAAAATAATTCGTCCATATGGTGATAACTATAATGCGGTTTTTATGCATATGGAAAAGGCTCTTAAAAAGTATTCTTATGATGACTGTGATTTGATTATTAACCTGTATGCCGCTCGGGGATTTAAAGAGATTTTCAAGCGTGATGATTTTGCTGATGGAACGTTGGTAACGTTTGAGGATAAGCAGTTTGTGGCTCCGATAAATCATCATGAGGTGTTGTGCTCTATCTATGATGATGATTACATGACACCTCCTCCTATAGATGAGCGAGACTATCATAATTCTGAAATCTTGTAGAGCGATTGCACGTGATGTTGCAAGCATGTAAGGATACACGCTTGTCGGTAAGAGGGAAGAAGGACTCTATGATTAATTTTACTGTCGGTCCTGTTCAGATGAACGAGACAGTATGCACTATTGGAGCTGAGCAGGTTCCATATTTTAGGACTCCAGAGTTTTCTGAAATTATGTTAGAAAACGAGAAGAATTTCTTGGCACTTGCTGGTGCGCCAGAAGGCTCTCGTGCTGCTTTTATTACTGGCTCTGGTACCGCATCTATGGAGACCTGTGTTATTAACCTTTTGGACAAAGATGATTGTGTATTGGTAGTCAATGGTGGTGGGTTTGGTAAAAGGTTTGTCCAGCTGTGTGATATCCATGAGCTTAATCACACCGATATTGAGCTAACATATGGTCAAGCTCTGACGGCGGAAATCTTGAATGAGTATGAAAACAAAGGGTTTACTGCATTGTTGGTTAACCTTGATGAGACGTCGACAGGCGTTTTGTATGACCTGGAATTGTTAGGTGATTTCTGTAAGCGTAATAACATGTTTTTGATTGTAGACGCTATTAGTGCATTTTTGGCTGATCCTATTGATATGGCTGCTCATGGGGTTGGCGCCATGATTATTGGTTCGCAGAAGGCATTAGCTGTTCCTCCGGGGATTTCTGCTATTGCATTAGCTCCAAGTGCTCTTGAGCGTACTAATCGCATTGACTCACACTGCATGTACTTAGACTTGAAGGGTGCTCTTGATAGCGGTACACGTGGTCAGACGCCATTTACGCCAGCTGTTGGTACCTTGATTCAGATTAATGCACGCTTAAAGGGCATTATGGAAACTGGTATTGAAGCAGAGCTTAACCATGTAAACGAGCTGTGTCAGGACTTTAGGGCCCGCATTGCCGATTTTCCATTTACGCTGTTGGCAGAAACTCCAACACATGCATGTACTGCTTTGAAAGTTCCAAAACACCTAGACGCTAAGCAGATTGTCAATACTTTAAAAGATGAGTACGGATTGTGGGTATGTCCTAATGGTGGCGATATGGCACATGATGTCTTTCGTGTTGGCCATATTGGTAATCTGACTATTGAAGACAATACGGTTCTTATTGACGCGCTTACCGATATGCGTAATCGCGGTTTGTTGGACTAATAAAGGAGTGTCGCATGTATAACGGCAAACGTGTCGTAATCACGTACGGTACCTACGACTTGCTTCATTTTGGGCATATTGCGTTAATGCAGCGTGCAAAAGAGCTCGGCGATTTTCTTATCGTTGGTGTTACTAGTGACGCTTTTGACCGCACACGCGGCAAACTAAATGTATATCAGCCTTTAAACGAGAGGTTGGAAGCTGTTAAGAATACCGGTATTCCTGACATGGTTATTGTTGAGGAATATAAAGGTCAAAAAATTGCTGACATTCTCAAGTACGGCGTCGATATATTTGCAATTGGCTCTGACTGGGAGGGTAAGTTTGACTACTTAAAGCGCTATTGCGACGTTGTGTACTTGCAGCGTACAGAAGGTGTTTCTTCTACTGAGCTTCGTGCTGAAAAAATGAAAGATATTTCATTGGGCTGCATTGGCGCTGACTATTTGGCATCACGCTACATCAGGGAAAGTACGCATGTTGCTGGCTTAACTGTGACAGGATATGCCCCGCTTGCAAATCAGGATAATGACGTATGCGCTCAAGGTTTTGGTATCGTACAGCATGATTCTGTAGATGATATGTGCGCCGAGGTTGATGCTGTATACATTACAGCTCCTATTAATGAGCGTGCGGGCCTGATTGAAAAGGCCTTGCGTGCGCATTGCCATGTTATGTGCGAAGGTCCTATGTTTTTATCCGTTGCTGAAGGCGAGCGTTTATATGCACTCGCTAGCGAAAACAAACTTGTACTCATGGAAGCACTCAAGACTCTGTATTTCCCTGCATTTGAGCGTTTAAAGTTATTGCTTGAATGTGGTGTTGTAGGTGAGATTAAAGACGTTCGTGCGTCATTTAGTCATGTGTTTGCAGAGCTTGACAAGACCAATCCGTATCAGGGAAGCTTCTACGATATGGCATCGTATGGTCTTATTCCTGCCACCATGTTTTTAGGTCATGATGTGCTAGATGCGCGTTTGATTTGTTCATATGAGGACGACTTTTGTGTATGGTCTAAATGTGATTTGCTCTATAGCCAGGCTTCAGCCACTATGTCTGTTGGCCGAGGTATCAAGACTGAAGGTGATATGGTCATCACTGGTACTGATGGATATGTTTATGTACCAGCTCCATGGTGGAAAACCGACTATTTTGAGGTTCGTGGCGAGGATCCTCGCGAGTATCAGAAGTTTTATTTTGAATGCGTAGGCGAAGGCCAGCGATATGAACAGATTGAATTTTTGCGTTTGATTAAAGGGCATAACACAGGTTGCGTTCCTGTTCAGTCAAAAGAGGACGTCTTGGCTGTGACGCGTTTAGTTGAAATGTTTGACCAGGGAGATGTGGTTTGCTTAAACCAGGGCGATTATCATTTCGGTGGCGGTGAGAAGGTAGTAGACCGATGAGTGTAAAAGTCTCCATTGTTGTGCCTGTATATAACGTAGAGAAATATCTCGATCGTTGTGTACAGTCGCTAGTAAATCAAACATATGCAAATATCGAAATCTTGCTTGTTGATGACGGCACTAAAGACTCAAGTGGCGAGATGTGCGATGCTTGGGCATCAAAAGATGACCGCATTCGTGTTATTCATAAGCCTAATGGTGGCTTAAGTGATGCTCGTAATGTGGGTGCTGAGCATGCGACGGGCGACTACATTGGTTTTATCGACAGCGATGATTATGCTGCTGTCGATATGTATGAGTCTTTGGTTGCACTGATTGAAGAGCATGACGCAGATATTGCTATCTGTGGTGTTGCTGATGTATATGCAGATCACGTAGACAATCCAAGCGAGATCTATACCAAGATTATGACGCCGGAAGAAGTACTTTCTGATATCTTTCTCAACAAGACTCTGATGGTTGGTGTGCCCCCACGCCTGTATCCTGCATGGCTGATTGCCGAGGTGTCTTCGCCTGTAGGAAAAACACACGAAGACGCTTACATTGTGGTAGATTTATTCAGTCGTGTAAAGCGCGTGGCTGTAGATACAACGCCTCGTTATTTCTATTGTCACAATGAAGGAACTATCACGTCGTCTCCTTCCGTGCGTGCACTACACGACAATATTGATGCATGGGAGCGCAACAGGCGGCTTGTTGAGGAGAAGTACCCCGCTATCGTGCAGGACGTTTTATTCAGGTGCTATTGGGCGCATTTTGATGTACTTGACGGCATGATGTTAAGCAATGATGTCGATTCTGCCAAAATGCAGGAAGTGATTGATTATTTACTGCAGCATAAAAAGGATATTTTGACTCATCCTGACGTCAATATCACCCGTAAGATTGCTATTCGTTGTCTGGCTATCAATAAGGTGCTCTACCGCTTGCTCGTTTTGATGCAATACAAGCGCCAAAGTCTTAATGCGTAGGTGATGATATGCAAAAGCAAATTCATGTTGCGTTGTTCGTTGCGTCAGTAGGAGAAATGGGCGGTGCAGTACGCGTCGCGGTTTCTTTAGCTAATCGCATGGTGAATGATTATCACGTGAGTATCGTCGAGCTGACTTGTCACGATACGCTGGCATTTGCAATTGATGAACGTGTGCAAATTATATCTTTAGGCTCTAAAGAGGAACGCATTCGTGGGCGTGTGGGTGAAGTGAAGCGTTTGATGTGCGAAGCGCTTGCTGATGAGCATGTAGATGTTATGCTAGGTATTGGTGCCGAAGAGACCGCTGTTGCAATATTTCCATGTTGTTTGATGAAGATTCCGCTAGTCTTTTGTGATCATGGTGCACTGGTTAATCAGCTTAATAGCAAGTCAACTACTGCATTGCGTAGTATTTGCTCTCGTGTGTGTACAAAGACTGTTGTGCTGACGTCTCAGACGGAAGCTGACTATCAGCGAATTTTGTATTTGAAGGCTAAAAAGCTTGCCCATATCCCTAATTGGATTGATAAGCATATGATCGAGCAAGGGCTGTTGTGCGATACATCAAGTAAGCGATTGCTGTGGGCTGGTAGACTTGATGGTGAAAAGGGTATTGATCATTTGGTTGAGATTGCCAAAATTGTTATGCCTCAAAAACCCGAGTGGACTTGGGATATATACGGCGAGGCCGTGCTTAATAATGGTGACTTTAATCTTGCGGATGAGATTGTCCATGCAGGATTATCGGAGCAGGTAAGGTTGTGCGGACGATATGTGGATACAGCAGATGTTTTTCCACGATACGCCATTGGCACACTTACATCATACCGTGAGGGGCTGCCGTTATTTTTACTTGAAGGATTGGCATATGGTATGCCACTTATTTCGTTTGACATTGATACAGGTCCGCGTGATTTGATTGATTCAGGTGTAAATGGTGTGTTAGTTGAGCCGTATGATTGTGAACGGTATGCCCATGAGCTCATGAAGATGATGGATGACGTTGAACTGCTTGAGAGTATGTCTAAGGCTTCATGTACTAAAGCTCATGAGTTTGCTGAAGACTCTGTTTACGTCCAGTGGACTGAGCTTATTGGTCAGTGTTGTACTCAACAATAGTGAGATACACTATCGTGCGCTTTAAAGCGTATTAGAGTTATATTGATTATATAGTTGGTTGTACAAGAAAGGCTGCACATATGTGTAGCCTTTCTT
>RCNH01000461.1_pt1 | contig 16740 bp, 16 predicted proteins | sample 2041161 | NCBI WGS metagenome assembly RCNH01 (sample SAMN09708215, study PRJNA481090) | Feces metagenome, whole genome shotgun sequencing project. | biome: feces | host: Leptonychotes weddellii | place: Antarctica: Sion Island | collected 2010-03-01 | reverse complement strand
AACCGAAGTAATTACAATTAATATTCACTTTTGTTGCAAGGAGCAGATATGCCATTAGAAAATGAAGAGCTTATGCAGATGTTGCAGCGTGCTGCTGTATTGTCCCGTCGTAGCCGTCGTGCCCATGTGAAGCGTCGTATTGGGGAGCAGGGTGGCGAAGGTCGTGGCAAGTCTTGTCATGCAGATGGTCATCGTGGTTCTCGCAACGCTATGGCTTTTGATGAAGAAGCAACTCATGGCTATGGCAATCACAAATGCCACGGTGGAAGTGGTCGTCATGGCCAGAATCGCGTATTAGCTGTATTGGTTCTTTCTGACGGTATGAGTCAGAAAGACTTAGCATACATCTTGGGCATTCGCCCACAATCTTTGTCTGAAGCTTTAGATAAGCTTGAAGAATCTAAGCTTGTTGAGCGTCGTCAGAACGAAAACGACAAGCGTGTTATGAATGTGTATCTTACCGAAGCTGGTCGTGTTCGTGCTTCTAAGGTTGCAGAAGACCGCAAGAAGAGCGCAAATGATGTATTTGGCATTTTGACTGATGAGGAGAAAGAGCAGTATGCCTCCATCATGGTCAAAATCATTACTAAACTTGATGCTGATTTGAGTGAGAAGAGCGTTTCTAAGATTGACATCGATGGAGACGACGAGGATGTAACTGAAGAATAAGCATCTGTTTGAATTTGCATGAAGTCAATCCCACCAAGGTTTCTTGGTGGGATTGACTATTTTAAGCAATTATCTGCGGTTATAAGAAACTTTACAGTGTATAATAAAGCCTTATATTGGTGAATTACTCTGATATGAGTGGCAAGAGGTTGGATGCGGCATGGCGGCAGATGAAGTAAAAGCGCAGCGCAAACGTGGTACATTGACTAAAAAAGAAGTAGCTATTGCGGCGTGTAGGCTTATTGAAGATAAAGGCGTTGAAGCATGTTCTATGCGTGCTCTTGGCAATGTTTTAGGCGTATCTGCAATGGCTTTATATGGGTATTATTCTTCCCATGAAGCGGTTATGAATGCAGCATGTGAGCGCTTTCTGAACCATGCCGATACGCAGCCTATTCCAGGGGAGAGATGGGACGACACGCTATATCGGACCATGACGTCGCTGTATGAGTTATGTCAGAATAAACCCTTTATTGCTGAGGTAATGAATCATCCTGAGGTTGGCATTGGGCTTGAGCCTTATATGATGCGACTCCGTAAGCTCTTTATTGAGCAGCATATGCCAGAGCCAATTGCTATTCAGGTTGTAGCCATGGCAGATGCATACGTTGCTGGTTTTCTATCACGTTCACGCCAGCGTGTTGTTAAAGAGGGTGAACAAGACCATGCCATTCATGAACCAGTCTCACGCATACAGGGATTACTGACCGGCCGTATTCCAGATCATGGACCGGATGAACATTGGCGCAAGACCGTTAAGGCGTCGTATGGTAATCGTTCTTTTGAGAATGGTTTATTTATTATTGCTGAAGGCGTAAGAGCGGGTGCTGAACCTGATCCTTGTGAGTGGCGTACTCCTTCATATAAGTATCAAGGACTATAATTTTGATTTCTTTGCATAAATCAAACGGACTAGGAATAGCTTCCTAGTCCGTTTTTGCATTACTTGTAAGGAGTAATGCAGGATGAGGTTGCGATTATCAAGGAATAATGGGTATCGTTTTATCTTTAAGCAGATTTACGGAGTCATTTATAGTATGTTGAGTATAAGAAGACTTTTGCAGGCTGGTTTATAATAGAAGCCGTTTGTAATGAAGGTATAAGTAAGGGCAATAATTAATGTCAATAAATGAAGTGCCGTCTATTCTTCGAGAGAAGTTTGGCTTAAGGAAATGCATGGGTCAATGTCCTATTGACGTGTATAGATCTCGTGCGTTGACGGGAGTTACGCAGGACGAAATAAAGCTTCTACAAGAGTTGGGGATTAAAACGGTATACGATTTACGTAAGCCGACTGAGCAGGCCATGAATCCAGAACCTGAACTTATTGTTAAATCATTTAGTGTTGTTTCTTGTACGGTTGATCTACAAAACGATACAAACAGAACCAATAAAACCATGGCTCAAAATGTTACCGAAAGCTATGGTGGCCCAGGAGATCGTATGAGGTTCTTGTACGGCGTTATGGCACAGTATCCAGATGTTGTTCGTGGATTAGTGTTAGATATTATTCAATCTGACTCTCCTGTGCTTGTTCATTGCGCTAACGGTAAAGACCGCGCAGGTGTAGTCTGTGCTTGTGTTCAGCAGTGTGCTCATATTCCGTATTCTACTATTGTTGAGGATTACTTGAAAACCAATGAACTGAATTATGATATGAATCAACGTGACCTTGCGCATTATGCAGGTTTGATGCCTCCTGAAGCTGTAGCTGTACTTTCAGCTATGTTTGAAGCGCGTAAAGAATATTTGGATGTATTCTTTGATAATATTGCAGCAGAATTTGGTTCGTTTGAGGCCTGGATTGATGGCGCGAATACTAATATATAAGTAATATATAATCGTATATTACAAAAGCACTCTGTTTGACAGGGCATGAAAATACCCGCCTGCGATGTATTCCGTAAGGCGGGTATTTATATATAGGATTAGTTCTCCCAGCCACCAATAATGCGCTTAGGCATAGAGAAGCGGGCGGTCATGAGAGGGTCAACAATCTGACAGACTTCAGCGTTACCACATGCACTCAATAACATTCCGGCTTCGTTGATGTCCATGTCTAAACGGTCCTGAGTAAGTTTGAGTAGAGCACTCGCCGCGGTATGGATTGCATCAGTTAAGGCAGCATTAGATGCAATAGCATACACCTTATCTTCTGTCTCTAATGCAGGATCTAATAACTGCATATTCTTCATGACGTCAACAGTAACAGTAATCTTAGAGGCAATCTCGACACCAGTAACCATTACTTCACCATCACCCATGACGGCATGAACGTCGCCCATGGCCAAAAGTGCTCCTGGTACAAATACCGGTAAGTATAAGGTGGTGTTAGGGCCAATTTGTGTGTTGTCCATATTGCCGCCATGACTGCCTGGAGTGCCGCAATTGATGCTGCCTTCAGCAGGGGCAACGCCAATAACACCAATCATTGGCTTAATTGGGAGTAAAATGTCTGACCTAAATTCAACCATGCCATCATGTACGGGGAGAATGCGAACAGCGGACTTTTCTACTTGATCGCCAAAAATGCCGTTCGCTGGTATGGCGGCCATGACGCCATGGTCATCTAGTTCAATGGAATGAATCTGAACACGTAGCACGTCGCCAGGCTCAGCACCGTCAATGTATACAGGACCAGTAGCAGGGTTTGTATGATCCCAGTCAAGGGCATCGACTCCGTTCTCTTCACATGTAATCTGACCACCGAAACAGTCAAGCGTATCAAATACAAGAGTTGTACCGCTTGCTACGTGGCATACAGGTGCATTGTCAGGATCCATAGCGTAAACCATCTGGTTTTTAATAACAGTTTCCATCGAATCTCCTCTCCGAGGGTGTCGGATATTTACTCTATTATAAGAGAGTTTCAATGATTGCAGTCTATTATTCTATGTAAGTTAAACTATCAGCCAGTTTAGGGATGCTTTAGTGTGGTATAGCGTTATAATGCAGAGAGTACAGTAGCAATGTCATTCATCCCGACGAGGTGTCGGTGTGGGCTGGCATAAAAGGAGGCTTCATGGCTAAAATTGCAATGACAACGCCGCTCGTTGAGATGGACGGCGATGAAATGACGCGTATTATCTGGCAGCTTATTAAAAATGAGTTGTTGGAGCCCTTTATTGATTTGAAGACCGAATACTACGATTTAGGTCTTAAGAATCGCAACGCCACGCGCGATCAGGTAACTGTTGAGTCTGCTGAGGCTACCAAGCGCTTAGGTGTAGCTGTCAAATGTGCAACCATTACTCCTAATGCTGCTCGAGTGGCTGAGTATAGTTTAGACGAGATGTGGAAAAGCCCTAATGGTACTATTCGAGCCATGCTTGATGGTACGGTGTTCCGTACTCCTATTATTGTAAAAGGCATTGAGCCATGCGTCCGTAATTGGAGAGAGCCCATTACTATTGCTCGTCATGCGTATGGCGATATCTATAAAAATGTTGAGATTCGTGTTCCAGGTGCAGGCCGCGTGGAACTGGTTTATACCGGCCAGGATGGCACAGAGATTCGCGAACTTGTACACAAATATGATGGTCCAGGTGTAGCTCAGGGTGTACATAACTTGGATGGGAGTATCGAGTCTTTTTCACGTAGCTGTTTTGAGTATGCGCTTGACGTAAAGCAGGACCTCTGGTTTTCTTCCAAGGATACGATTTCTAAGAAGTACGACCACCGCTTTAAAGACATCTTCCAAGAGATTTTTGATGCGGAATATAAAGAGCGTTTTGAAGCGGCTGGTATTGAGTATTTCTATACGTTGATTGATGATGCTGTGGCGCGTGTCATGAAATCATCCGGTGGCTTTATTTGGGCCTGCAAGAATTATGATGGTGATGTTATGAGCGACATGATTTCGTCTGCTTTTGGTTCCTTGGCTATGATGACTTCCGTCTTGGTTTCACCTCAAGGCTACTATGAATATGAGGCAGCTCACGGTACTGTACAGCGTCATTATTACAAGCATTTACGTGGCGAAGAAACCTCCACTAATTCTGTTGCCACTATTTTTGCGTGGGCAGGAGCCCTGCGTAAGCGTGGTGAACTTGACGGTCTTGACGATCTAGTAATATTTGCTGACAAGCTCGAAAATGCTACTGTTGATACTATTGAAGCGGGCTTCATGACTGGTGATTTGGCTCGTATTACAACATTTGAAAACCCAGTGGTTTTAAATACTCAAGACTTTATTAAATCTGTTGCAGCTCGTTTGAAAGATACAATCTAGTGTTAGATGTATTGGGTTTAAAAGCTTAGTCTAAACGCCTGGTTTAAAGATTTTTAATCCGTATAAAGCGTCGTGGTGCAGAAATGCGCTGCGGCGTTTTTTATGATTAATGTAAGGCATGTATTTGAGTTGTGAATGATTTATGGATGAAATAAGTAAGTTTAATTACAGAAGCTCCATGCAAATAAAGGCTTTGTGACCTGGGAATCACCCATTATGGTTGATAGTAAGCCTGCGAGCAAATCAATAAAATACCTCTGCTAGCAAATGGTGATTCGGCAGTGGCCAATGCTGAATCGTACCCTTGTATGGAGGAGGGGAAGGAATGAAAAGTAAAATTACGCTTATTGCGGTTACTTTAAGCCTTGGATTCCTGTTGGTAGCTGGATGCTCTCAACAAGGTGACGTTTCCCAAGAGGAACAAGGCGATACCGCATATAAGGACACTATCGAGGAGAGCTGGGCTAAGCTCGAAGCCGATAATGAACACTGGCAGGAGATTAACGAACAGTATGCTCCTGAAATTAGGACTTTAGCAGACGGTACCAAGGTTCAGCGTACTCCTAGTGAGTATCATATGTATCAGTCTACTAAGGCTTTCCGTGAAGGCATCTCTTATAACAACTATTACTTAGATGCCGACAACCGTGGTTGCGGTGCTTGCCATGAAGATTTGGCAGATACGCTGAAGAACATGGATTATCCTCACAATAGTGTTTGGAACGATGCATTAGGTACCTGCATTACTGTCGATCAGTGTATGCTTTGTCATAGTGAAGACGATGACTGGGAGATGGGTACTCTTATGCATGGTATTCACTATGGTGAGCGTTGCGTGGAAGCATTTGAAAATAAGGGTGGTACATGTAATAGCTGTCACAATATGACTGAAGGCTATGACGCTGCTGCCAATAATCCTGCTCCACGAATTGAGTTGTGGGATGATGTCAAGTATAAGCATATGTGGGGTGTTACTAAGGTAAAGAACGTCGAGGGTGAATTCTCCTTTGACCAGACCACTACTACTGCACCTGAAGATATGTTTACCTATGACTGGCTGTACTCTGATTACGACCACATCATGCACATCATGGGCAAGAATGATTTGAACAAGCAGCTTCCTCAGGAATTTATTGATAACTGGGAAATTAAGGTTGAGGGCAGCGTAGGCGAGCCTTACACCATTAAGCTTAAGGACCTTATTGCCGAGGCTGAAGCTGAAGGCGCGACCGTTACTAAGCTTTCCAAAATGCACTGCTTAGATAACATGCCTGGTGGCGGCGGTATCTCTAACGTTGAGATTACTGGTATTCCATTGAGCTGGTTGGCTGAAAAGGCTGGCGGTATTAATGAAGATACTACTGGCGTAATGTTTATGCGTCGTGAACTTTCTGAGCCTATCGATCAGCAGAATACTCACAGCAGTATGACTGGTGTTCCTGTATCTAAGTTTGATGATGTCTACTTGGTATATGAAATTGGCGGTAAGCCATTGGATGTAACTTCTGGTAGTCCTTGCATTAACTGGATTGAAGGCGACGATGCTGAAGCATTTGTAAAGCAGATGCCTGGTTATATATTTACTAATGAAGACAAGCCATACGAGAAGTGGGCACATACTGGCTTCAATACCTATGGCATGGGTCCTTATATCAACAAGCCTAACGCAACTATTTTGAAGGTTCCAGAAGGTAAAATCATCGAAACTGGTAAGCCTTTCACGTTTGAAGGTTATGCAGACGCATTTGATCAGACCGTTTGCAAGCTCGAGTTCTCTATGGATATGGGTAAGACTTGGACAGCATTTGACTTGGGTCATACTGACTTAAGGCAGTGGGTATACTGGCACTTTACCTGGACTCCGGAAACAGACGGTAGTTACGTATTGATGGTTCGTGCTACAACCGAGGAAGGTCTCGTATCTGTAAGCGACCATAAGGTAATGGTTACCGCTAAGAGTAATTTGGGTGATTAGTATGAAGCATGCTATTAGTTCTAAAGTAATTAGTTGTGCTGTTGGCGCTACTATGGTTGTAGGCGCTGGTGGTGCAAGTGCGGCAGCTTTTGTTGCGCACAATAAGGCTGAGGTTAATCCTCAGGTTGCATTTGCTAACGATGATTGGGCTCCAGTAGAGGTTATTGAACGTGCAGCTGTCGATTATGACAAGATTGCAAATGTTGGCGGCTCTTTCTGTTTTAGTCAGGATGTTTTGACTCCAGCAGACGATGTATTTAACTTGTTTGGTACTGCTGCAACTGTAGTTTGCGCTAAACCAGGATATGCATTTAATTCTGTTGACCATGAGGCCTTTTACGTTAACGTTGGTGGCGATGTAGAGAAGACGTACACCATCGGTCTTGACGAGATTGAGGAAATGGACGCTACCATGCAGGATATGCGTTGTACTTGCGGTATGAGTCCAGCTATTGCTATGGCTAGCGTTAAAGGTGTTAAGGTAAGCGACATTATCGAGATGGCAGGCGTTAGCGAAAAGGCTAACACTATCACTTTTAAGGACAAAGATGGCTATGGTATGCCAATGCCTTTGTCTTATGTCACTGATAAAGATGCTTTGCTCGTATATGAAATTGGCGGTAAGCAGCTTTCTAATGGCGAACGCTTGCAGGTATGGATTCCTGACACTGTAGCTAAGTATTTTACCCGTGCAGTCACTGATATTGAGTTGTCTTACTCTGAAACCCTTCCTGAGGTTGATGGCCCTAATGCAGACGCACGTGCTAAAGTAAGCATTATGAATAATGTTCGTGATGTCTTTAGTGTAGGTGACTTACTTTCTTTTGAAGGTTATGCAGATGACTGCGGTAAGCAGGTTGTAGCTGTAGAGTTCTCACTTGACAATGGCGAGACTTGGACAAGCTTTGATACGACACAGTCCAACACTGAAGACTGGGTCTACTGGCACTTTGACTATGTGGCTGAAAAGGCTGGTACGTTTAAGCTTGATGTACGTGCTGTTACAGAAGACGGTACTGTTTCTCCTCTCGCTTCTAGTGTGGTATTCCAGGTCAACGAATAGTCGCACGGAATAACAACATTTAGAAAGTGGGTGTAACATGCTTGATAGTACAAATTTAAGTCGTCGAGCGCTTTTACAGGCATCAGCTGCTGGTGCATGTGCGCTGGCCTTAGGTGGAACAGCCGTAGCTGTTTCTGAAGCTTCAGCTAATGAACATCCTCAGTCTTCAACTCAGGAACCAGTACAGTACGGATTTCTGGTAGGTCTTAATCGTTGCACCGGTTGCGGTCGCTGCGTTGAAGCTTGCCGCGAGGGTAATCACTTATCCGATGATACTCCTGATAGGCGTGTCATCTCTACGTACAAGCGTACAAGGGGTAAGAGTTTTTATATCTCTACTGCTTGTATGCACTGCGAAGATCCAAGCTGTATGAAGGTATGTCCTGCTGGTGCTATTTTTAAAGATGAGCGCGGTATCGTTCGCGTTGACTCTAAGCGTTGTATTGGATGTAAGTATTGTTACCAGGCCTGTCCTTATGATGTGCCTCAGTACAATACGATTTCCATGGATAAATGCGATTGCTGTGTAGGTTCAGGAATCGCTGAAGGCGAAGACCCATATTGCGTTCGTGCTTGTAAGTTTGGTGCTTTGAAGTTTGGCCCTATTGAAGAACTCCAGGCATCTACTAATAATGAAGCAGTTCCTATTGCTGAGCCAAACAATCCTTCCTGTATCGTTCTTGGAACCAGTAAGGGGTAGTTGACATGATGCAAACAGTATGGGGATGGCAGCCAGCTATCTATCTATTTTTAGGTGGTATGGGTGCTGGTGCCTTTATTATGGCTGCGCTTCTTTATTTGAAGCACAAAGATGCGTATCAGCGTGTCATTAGTGGCTCCATGTGGGTTGCGGTTGTAAGTCTTATCGTTGGTTTGTTGCTCTTATTGATGGAGCTTGTAACACCATTACGTGGCTTACTGATGTGGCAGAGCTTCTCACATATGTCTTCTTGGATGACATATGGTGCATGGGGTGCATTTGGTGCAATTATTACTTTTGGTCTTTCTGCTGTATTCGCTACGCCAAAGATCAATGTTTGGTTAAAAGAGCATTGTGATTGGTTTAATACTCATCAGGAAACCTTGAGGAGTGTTCTTGCAGTCGTTGGTATCGTTTTGGGCTTGTTTGTAGCGGTTTATACCGGTATGTTGCTTAAGACGAGTGACAATGTTCCTTTCTGGAATACTTATTTGCTGCCAGCATTGTTTACTGTGTCTGCATTGGACACCGGTATTGCGGCAGTGGAACTTGTCATTATCTTCAATGAGCGCAAGGTTCAACTTCAGGTTAGCAGCAAAAAGTTCATCTACCAGTGCGTAGTATGTCTAGTTACTCTTGAAGTAATTGTTTTAATTGTGTTGCTTAGCGTATCTATGGCTGGTGCTAATGGTGATGCTATTGCAGTAGCTGCATATCAGTCTGCAGAAACGTTGGTTGCTGGCAATTTGGCTTTGTATTTCTGGGGCCTTGTTATCATCTTGGGTCTTCTTTTCCCGTTCATTGCGGCTGTTAAAGAATTGATGGACCTTAAGAAGGATGCAAGTGCCGGTGAAGACAAAAAGGCTGAAGCTGTAGCTGATGATATACAAGCTGAAAAAGCTAAGCATGCACGCACATTGGGTGTCATCGGTGCTACTGGGGCTTTGATTGGTGGTTGTGCACTTCGTTTCTTGATTTTGGGCGTCGGCATTCATGCTGATGTAGTTGCGGAAACGATTCTTCGCTTAATCGGCTAGTCGGGCCTGGGAAGCTTGGGGGGTGTAAGGAATTATCCTTACACCCCTTTTTATGCGCTTAGGATGGCATTTTGCTCTTTGAAGGTTGCGCTAAGCACAATAAAGGGAAGTACTACATAATGACTTGTATTTTCGAGTAAATGACTTATGTATTACGAGTGAAATGGCTTATGAACGCATATAAAATAGTTGCCTTTTATGTGTAAGGTGATAAAATAGCGAAGTTTCTATATTTCACATGTCTGTGTGACAAAGCACTGCGAGTGGCCGTAAGGCTGCGGTGTTAGGATGACCGCAGACAGAGGTTTAACGAATGGAGAAAGCTATGACGAAAGTCAGCATTAAGTCCCTGCTCGATGCAGGCGCACACTTCGGTCATCAGACCCGTCGCTGGAACCCTAAGATGAAGCCATATATCTTTGGCAACCGTGGCGACATCTACATCCTTGACCTTAAGCAGACCCTTATTGCTATGGACGAAGCTTACACTGTTGTGGGTAATATTGCCAAAAAGGGCGGCACCGTACTTTTTGTAGGTACTAAGAAGCAGGCTCAGGAATCTATCGCTACCCAGGCTGATCGTTGTGGCATGCCATATGTCAACTCCCGTTGGCTCGGCGGTATGCTTACCAACTTTGTAACCATCCGTTCTCGTGTTGCTCGTATGGAAGAGCTCGAAGGCATGGAGGCAGACGGCCGCATGGAACTTTTGCCTAAGAAAGAGCAGATTCTTCTTAAGAAGGAACTCTCTAAGCTTCAGACCAACCTTAATGGTATCCGCAACATGAAGACCACTCCAGATGCTATCTTTGTTGTAGACACCAACCGTGAGCAGTTGGCTATTCATGAAGCTCATATCCTTGGTATTCCTGTATTTGGTACTTTGGACACCAACTGCGATCCAGACGACGTCGATTATGGCATTCCTGCAAACGACGACGCTATTCGCTCTGTTGATTTGCTTTGCACCTTTATTGCAGATGCTATCTTGGCTGCTACTGGTGCTCCAGCAATCGAAGAAGAAATGGTTGCTGCTGCTCAGGCTGAGTAAAAAGCTGCTGAATAAGCACACGTGTGTTAATGTTTTCCATTGGGATATCAGGTATATCCCAATGGAGCTTTATCCCGGAAAGGATCTAACATGGCTAATATCACCGCTGCTATGGTCAAGGAACTTCGTGAAATGACCGGCGCTGGCATGATGGAGTGCAAGAAGGCTTTGGTTGAAGCTGAAGCTGATATGGAAAAGGCTGTAGACGTACTTCGTACCCGCGGTTTGGCTTCTGTAGCTAAGAAGGCTGGTCGTGCAACCAATGAAGGTACTGTTGTAGCTTTGGTTGCAGAAGATGGTAAGACTGGTGCTTTGGTTGAGCTTAACTGCGAAACAGACTTTGTAGGTATGAACGAGAAATTTAAGGCTTATGCTACCAAGGTTGCACAGGCTGCTATCGCAAACAAGCCAGCTGACATGGACGCTTTGAAGGCTTCTGAAGTTGAAGGCGAGACCGTTGAGGCTGTTATCACCGATTGTATTCATGTAATGGGTGAAAATACTCAGCTTGCTCGTTTTGCTGTAGAAGAGGCTGATGCTTTGGCTTCTTATATCCATATGGGTGGCAAAATTGGCGTTTTGGTTGCTTTTGAAACTGAAGGTATCGATGCAACTTCTGATGAGTTTAAGGCTTATGGCCGCGACGTTGCTATGCAGGTTGCTGCTGTCGCTCCTATCGCTGCTAACCGTGAAAATGTTGACCCTGAGGTTGTAGCTCACGAAAAGGCAATCTATGTTGCTCAGGCTGCTGAATCTGGTAAGCCAGAAGCAATTCAGGAAAAGATGGCTACTGGTCGTTTGGAGAAGTTCTTCAAAGAGCAGTGCCTCGTTGAGCAGGCATTCGTTAAGAATCCTGACTTGACCATTGACCAGTATACCAACGAAGTTGCTACTAAGCTCGGTGGCACCATTAAGGTTGTCGACTTTGTACGCTTCGCATTGGGCGGAGAATAATCTCCTATGCCTGTGCTATCCATTATGCGGAAACAACATTACAGGATAGTAGGGCATGCATCGATGTAGTGACGGCTCATTGATTGGTAGGTTTTTGTCGGAAGGGTTGGAGCATATGTTCCAACCCTTCTTTGTGTTTATAAACATGGAAACTGCCTGCAGTATGGCCTATAAAAGCCTATTTCATGGTATCGTAGAGCATGCTGTTTTGTTAAGTATTACTGCATCTTTTCGAGAAAGGACAGATATGCCCAAAGAGATGATTATAGTTGAGGGTCCTACACCTTTAACGGGCGAAGTTGTCGTTTCGGGTGCAAAAAATTCTGCACTTAAGCTTATCGCAGCTTCTATTTTAGGTCAGGGCGAAAGCATATTACATAACGTTCCGTTGATCTCTGATATCACTATTATGTCTAAGGTCTTACAAACCCTTGGTGCTACAGTAGTGCGTGAAAATCATACGCTAACTATTGATACTTCACAGGTTGATAAATGGGAAACACCTTATGAGCTTGTTTCTAAAATGCGTGCCTCAATTGCTGTATTAGGTCCTTTAGTTGCTCGTTTTGGTAGGGCTCGAGTTGCTATGCCTGGCGGTTGTAATTTAGGCGCACGAAAGATTGATATGCATATGATAGGGCTTGAAGCTTTGGGTGTTCATTTTGAGCATGACCATGGCTTTATTGAGGCCACTACACCAAACGGATTACATGGTGCTTTTGTAATACTTGAGTTTCCAAGTGTTGGAGCTACTGAAAACACCATGATGGCAGCCGTAGTAGCTGAAGGTGAAACTGTTATTGAAAACGCTGCTCGCGAGCCAGAGATTGAAGACTTGGCTAATATGCTTAATGCTATGGGCGCCAAGATAGAAGGTGCGGGTTCGCCTACCATTACGGTTACGGGTGTTCCTCTGGAAAGCTTACATTCTTGCGAGCATTCGACGGTGGGTGATCGCATTGAGGCTGGAACGTTTTTGGTTGGCGCTGCTTTGATGGGCGGTCCCGTGACGGTTAAAGGTATTAACCCTGCGTTTCTTCGTATGGCCTTAATGAAACTTGATGCTATGGGTTGCGATATTTCAGTGACCGAGGATTCTATTACATTATCTCGTACTAAACCTTTAGCCCCAATTGACATTCAGACGTTGCCACATCCAGGTTTTCCAACTGACTTGCAAGCGCAGTTCATGCTGCTTGCCTCGGTTGCGCAGGGTAATTCTGTAATCACGGAAAACGTGTTTGAAAATCGTTTTATGTTTGCGGCTGAAATTGGTCGTATGGGTGCTGACATCAATATTGATGAGCATCATGCATTCATTACGGGTGTATCTCATTTGGAGGGTACATCGGTTAAGGCTACTGACTTGCGTTGTGGTGCTGCGCTTGTTTTGGCAGGTACTTTTGCCGAAGGAACCACAGAGGTTCATAAGGTTTATCATATCGATCGTGGATATGAGGATTATGTCGGTAAACTCACGCAGCTAGGTGCTCGTGTTCATCGTGAGCTGGATGAGGATTTAGATTATTTGGATTAAGTTTGTATGGCTATGGATCAAAGGCCTAATAGGTCTCATTATGAAAAAATTTCAGAAGGTGCGCGTAATGCTATTTTGGGTACACATACACGTTCTGGTATGGCCCATGCCACTGCTGGCTACACTGGTGGTTCAAGCAAAAAAGCACGTAAGGGTATTGCTGCTGGAAAACGCGCAAGTGCTCGTCATGGCGAAATTAACCAGGTGCTTCCTCAGACGTCTTCTCGTGAATCGAACCGTCAGTATTATGAGCGTATAAGTCGTAGAGATTATACGGATAGGCTTGTTGCTAAGCAGCGCCATCGTGGTCTTATTATGGGCTTAGGCATTGTGTTTTCAGTGATATGTATAGCGCTTATGGTGGCGGTATTTGCATTTGTGCATTCGACAAATGATAAAATTGAGATTAAAGATGATAGTTTGTATCAAGTTATTGCTGATACTCCTATTGAGTCGGATGGAACGTTTTGGTTACTTATGGCTGCATCGTTGGGGGAATCTGCTGATAATGCAGCAGATGAACTCATGCTGGTTCGTATGGACCCTCAAAATCATACAGCAATAACTCTTGCTATTCCGGGCAACGCTTACGTGACACTTCCTAGTGGAAGTAAGGGGCTTTTAAACTCGCTTGATGCGGTTACTAAGCCTGGTACTTTGGTTTCTGCTGTTGAGCAATTTGCAGGTGTCGATATTCATGCTTATGCGCATATTAGTGCTGATGGATTAGTTGAGCTTGTTGACTCTCTAGATGGCATAGAAGTAACTATTCCCGAGGAAGTTGATGATCCAAGTGCGGGCAGCTTGTTTTTGTCAGCAGGAGAACAGGTATTAGACGGTCAAGAAGCATTATACTGGTGCCGTGCTAAGAACTACGTTGGGGGGCAGCAGAGTCGTTCTCGCAACATTGCACAAGTTTCTCAAGTCTTGATGAGTAAGGTCGCTGCACAGGGTACATGGGGTCTTGTTGCATTTATGGATGATTTTGCTGATGCGGTGAATCTGAGCATGGGCGTACCGAATCTGTTTGATTATTTACCCTATGCTGCTTCTTTAACTCGAATTCAAGACCGTCCAGTTGGTGTAATGCCTGGGGTTGTACAAAAGCTTGATGGTCAACAAATTGTTGTTCCGCAAGAAGATGCATGGCTTGATATGGTCGATCGAGTAAGTGCGGGACAAGAGCCAGATGTTGATTCTTCTGCTATCGTTGATGCGGTGGATAAAAATTTCACAATCTCAATTAATAACGGCAGTGGTATCACTGGAGCCGCGGGAGCTGCACAAGACATTTTGACCAATCGGGGCTTTACGGTTGAATCTATTGGTAACACATCGGCTTCAGTATATGAGGAAACATTAATCGTTTACAAGGACGATAAATTTGCTAGTCAGGCTGAAGCGCTTGTTGCCGCATTAGGTAATGGTCGCCCTGTTTATAATAGCGTCCACTATGATTTTGATACGGACGTTATGATTGTAATAGGTACCGACTGGGTTATTGATTAATTGAATATTTTAATCCCTTGCGAAGATACGTAGTGCCTTCGCAAGGGATTTTTGTATTAGGTTGATTTTAGAATTCGACACGAATGTGTTATATGTTTCTAAACTTGTCGGTGTCTATAACGAGTAGAATAAGGGTGTAAGACTTTATTTCGAACATCTACGAAAGGGAGTTATGCTCAATACTATTTATCAAGCAATAGATCCCATTGCGTTTTCTGTTGGTCCGTTTGATGTACGTTGGTATGGTTTGGCATATATTGCAGGTTTTGTGTGTGCTGGTTTTATTTTATGGAATGTGGCCAAGCGTTGGCATGTAAGCATCGATGAGGACTCAATGCTTACTATTATATTATGTATAGTGCTTGGTGTTATTTTTGGCGGACGGTTAGGCTATGTTCTTTTTTATGGAGATGGGTATTTCCTGCAGTACCCAGAAAAGATTCTGGCATTTAATCAAGGTGGTATGAGCTTTCATGGTGGCTTGATAGGTGTACTGATAGCAGGCGTTATTGCTTGTCGTATAACGCATATTCCATTCTTGACGCTCGCTGACTTGGCTTGTATTGCTGTGCCTGTCGGCTTGTTCTTTGGCCGTTGTGCTAATTTCATTAACGGAGAGTTATGGGGCGCACCTACAGATGTTGCATGGGGTGTGGTTTTTGGCGGAGCGGCAGGTGATGTCCCTCGTCATCCATCGCAGTTGTATGAGGCAGCACTTGAAGGTATTGCGATGTTTGTTATCTTATATGCGCTGTCGTTTAAAAAGCCTACCTTGCCTCGCGGCACTTTCTTTGGTCTGTTCTTTATGCTATATGGAATCTTCCGATTTATGGTTGAGTTTATTCGTGAGCCAGACGTGCAGCTTGGATATTTATGGGGTGATTGGCTTACTATGGGCCAGCTGTTAAGTATTCCACTTATAGTGGGTGGTATAGTGGTATTGATTTATGCACTAAAAATGAAGTTACCTCAAAAGGGTCTTCCGGAAATGACACAAAAATAGTAACATATACGTATTGATGCAATACAAATCTGGTAAGAAGGGGATAACAATGGATATCAGGTTGTTTAGATGCGAACACTGTGGAAATATCGCTATCAAAGTAGTTGATTCTGCTGTGCCGCTAGTGTGCTGCGGTCAGAAAATGACAGAGCTTGTTCCAGCTAGTATAGATGCTGCTTTAGAGAAGCATGTTCCAGTTGTACAGGTTGAGGGCAATAAGGTTCATGTTGAGGTTGGCGAAGTATTACACCCTATGACAGAAGAACATCTTATCCAGATGATTATTTTGCAGACAGCTCGTGGATTCCAGTTCATAAAGCTTACTGAGGTTGATAAACCAGTAGCTGATTTTGTTATTGCTGAAGGTGATAAGGCGGAAAAAGTATTTGAGTACTGCAATCTTCATGGTTTGTGGGTTAAAGAAATTTAGTCTTTTCTAATACGGGACAAGCACGTATAATCATAGAGAATTTAAGCAATAACCCTAAAGGAGAAGATTATGGCTGTAGATAAGGAAAGGATCACTGCTGTATTGAACTTGGTTCGCCCTAGCCTCCAGGCAGATGGCGGCGACGTTCAGTTGATTGATATTTCTGATGACGGTGTTGTGACCGTTGACGGTGAATTCCTGGTCGATGAAGAGAGAAACGGTCTTGATCAGCTTGCCGTCGGAATAGATTTCAGCCGAAGAAGCGGCCTCGTGATGCAAAAGAGGAAGGCTGCACACCAGACAGATCACTGCAAGGACTGCAAAGCCGATGAGCCAGTACTTGGTTTTCATATACGGATATACCTCCGGGAAAGATAGGTCTATGATAGCAAAATATCGAAGAAATAGCAAGAAAAAGTTGTGAAATGTCCTTGACTTTTCGGAAATACCATGATAAAATATTCCAGCCGCATCGAAGGGGCTTTAAGTTGGTGCGCAAACACCGCGCCTCAAGAGCGAGACTACACAATATAAAGTAGGTGAAAAACAAATGAAAGCAGTTATCGTTACCGGCGGTAAGC
>RCNH01000460.1_pt1 | contig 16742 bp, 20 predicted proteins | sample 2041161 | NCBI WGS metagenome assembly RCNH01 (sample SAMN09708215, study PRJNA481090) | Feces metagenome, whole genome shotgun sequencing project. | biome: feces | host: Leptonychotes weddellii | place: Antarctica: Sion Island | collected 2010-03-01 | reverse complement strand
ATAAATTTATGGTATGGGACAAGCCTATATTAACAGACTCTGGTGGATTTCAGGTAACTCACTAATATATTTACTTAATTCGTCATATTTTACTAAACCATTTTGACTTTCAATATCTCCAATTTTAATCATGTTAAACACACCCCTTATACATAAATTATAGCATATTTATATAAAATACACTAGCTTTGTGATACAATAAAAAAGAATTGAATACTTTATTAGAGGTGGATTATGGAAAATATTGAAAGTCAAATTATAGAAGTGTTAAATAAACTTCTAATTACATTTAAATCTTGTTCCACCAAGGCTATTATTTTACTTTTGTATAAATTAAAAATATCCAGTTCTAATTGTGTAACAATTCGTTCTTCTATTAGCTCTGTAATTCTTACTTTTGTTTCTTCTAACTTATCTTTTTCGTATAATTCTATTTCTCCAGAAAGTTCTAGATCTTCTATAGTTGTAGATTTCACTAGCACATTAGCCCCGATTGGCTTTTCTTCATTTAAATAATCTTGACAAGCTTTAACCACTTCCAAACTGCAAGGTTGATTATCTTTTCCACTTATAATAACATCTACAGTTCCAGCACCTCGAGCTAATTCTAAAACAACAGCTTTGTAAACTCCGTCAACTCTTAAAGCCCATTCTTCATAATTCCTTTTATTTCCAGCGTTTCCACGAGTTTTTTGAATATATAAAAAACGTCTTAAAAATTCATCATCATTTTCCTTGTCCGTTCCACCCAAACAAGGTTCGACTAAAGTTATATTATCATATTCAAACAAAGTTGTCGAAAATAACTCTCCTGCGTGATGGTTGTACTCCGTCCCAACACTTGTGGCTTTACATTTTGTTATTAATTCTCCGTTAATATCTGCCTTTCCACCTTCTATTAAATATTCTCTATTGCTTTCGTCATAAATAAAAATTTCTGAACCATCCCCCCCGATTATCGTTTCGGGTTTCGTTAGAATTTTTACTTTCCCACTGCTAAAAGTTCCGTCTAGTCGATAGATCCCGAACCAACTGCACTGTTCATCTAGTTGTTCCCCTTTCGCATCAGTTAAAAAAAATGCTTTATCCTGTTCATTTCGAATAAAATATTCTCTCTCTAGTGCAGTTGCAATCGCAGAATAGACAGTGTAAATTGGGTCTCCTTCTATCACCACTCCGTCGTGTGCGTTTAAAAGATTATCTAGAATACCTTCTTTACTGTTCGTTAACAAACTTTCACCCCCTTATTTTTTTAAAATGTAACTTCTATTTCTTCTTTTGTATACACTGTTTCTATTTCTAAAACAATATAAACTTTTTCCCCTTGCATTTCGAAACTTGGAAAATCTACATGTAAAATATATTCATTTCTCAATAATCTATTTTCAATTTCTTTTTTTAATTCTGCTTCTTTTTCCGAAATTGAAATATTTCTAGTTAAAATATCTAAAATCTTATTCCCAAAATTTTCTGAGTACAAAACGCAAGCTCCTGCTTCTATTTGCAAAGCATACTTGCACCAAATCATTAAGCTTTCTTGAGAGTCATTCCACTTTGCATTACTTTTACTTTCTAAACTGCAAGTGTTATATTGCTTTAATTCTGTATTTAAATCTTCAAAAATTTCTATATTTGCATTATTTTCTATTGTAACCACCTACTTTATTCTTACCATTTTTTCGATTAAAAAAGTTTCTGTTTGATTGTTAACTAAGAGTAACACAGAATCACCAATTTTTAAAGAAACATCATGTTGTGTCCCCCTTGTTTTTTCTCTTTCTGCCACCGCATAACTAATTCTTTGTACTTCTACTATTCCGTTAGAGTTCTTTATTTGTAAAGGATTAACCCCCGTTATAGTTCCGATTATTAAGTAAGTGCTTTCAGGAATGTTCTCAAACTTATTTTTTAAAACTCTGTTTAATTCATCAAATCCACTTAATGCCATTTTTTTCTCCTTACCAATATCGCTTTATTGTCACATTTCCGCCCCAGTACGGTTTTTGAAATTTTGCTCTAACGCCATTCGGACCACCATTATTCCAACATTTTCCGTTACCCATTAACAAAAATGTATGCCTACCACTTCCCGAAGCCCTAGAATCACAAACAACTACATCTCCTGCTTGTGCTTGTGCCAAAGACACTGTTTTTCCATGTCTAGCAAGTCCACTTGTAGTAGCCCCTCGAATTGCATATTTTTCTAAAACATTTGCTTCCCACAAAACTCTACTTACAAAACCAGAACAGTCTGTTTTATATCGACTTCCAACGCCTCGACCGCCCCAAGCGTAAATCGTGCTTTTCCCGATTTCTGTTGCTAATCTACAAATTCTTTCTTGTGTAGCATTTACAAACTTTCCATTTCCTAACAAAACCACATCTGAAGCTCTATTTGCTCCCGATTTTACTAAATATTTAGGTGCTTCTGCATCTGATACTCCGCCTTGTCCCCAATATACTGTATCTATATCTTTACCGCATACCTGTCTAGCACCATTTTTTACTCCAGCCACCCAGCCAGAACACCCGCTTGTTCAGTATACTCCAACAAATTGATTTAATTTTGTAAATTTTCTACCACCTACATATTTTCTTGATAGTAAACTAGCACCTTGTTTAATACCTTCTTCTACGCTTGCGTTATTATAACCTACTATTCCAAGAAATTGATTTCTCCCATCAGTCGCCATTTTTGAAGTTCCGCCACCACTTTCTTGCACACAAATACCTGCCCAAAGTGCTGGGTGTATTTTGTAAGCATTGCACCATTTAAGTACTAAGTCGCCTTTTCCCTTCAAAACTCCTTTTAAAACTCTATTAATATTTTCTGCCGTAACTCCATGGTTAAAGCTAGCCGTTGCAGTCACTGTGCCATTTTCGACATTCATTTCATTAACGCTATTTTCATTAGGATCTTTTTCACTTCCAGCTTCATTTTTTTTACTCATATTTAAAAAATTTAGCTCCATTGTTGTTTCATGAAGTCCGCCATAAAAGTGATGTTCTACCTTATCGATATAAAAATTTGCAATAGGTGCGTTTAAACTTTCAGATAACCGAATTTTTCCGCCACATTGACAATTCCAATTACCTATCCCACTTATAGAAATTTCCTTTTCCATGCTTTCCACTAAAGAAGGTTTATTTTCATCAGTTCCACTATCTCGAGCTAGTCTATTGTAGTATTTAATTAAACCTTTGTTATCTTTAATAGTCATTATATTCCCGTTTTTATCGTAAATCACTATCGAATTTACGATATTTTCAGAATTGTAACTTTGTTTTAAATCTGAAAGATTTTTACAATTATATTCTACATTTAAATCATATCCTCGATTTTGTACAGATATTTTATTAACTCTGCATTCTAGCTCGAACTTAGTTTTTGTTTTCTTTTCTGCTAAAGTAAGCAAAGTTTGTATAACACTTACTACATCTGTATCTCTAAAATATCTAGTAACTTTAACACCTTTTAATTTTTCGCTAACATATCCATAGTCGCACCTATGTTCTTTTACTAAAGATTTTATAGTAGAATAAACATCTACATTAATCATATTTCTAGAAATTTTATTTTTACTTAAATTAAATAAAGCATCTTTAACAATTATTTCAGAAATTCCACTTTTATCGCTACTCAAACTCACAACACTTCCACGGTAGATTTCTTTAAAGCTAGAGTCTTCTTTGTATTTTAGATAAACACAAACTGTACTTCCTTGTCCAAGTCTAAAAGTATTGTTTGCTCTATCTACTCTTTCTGTAAAAATTGTAGTTGTTAAAACTTTAGAAGGTGCATCAGTAGAAGCTGTTATTTTAATTTCTCCGATTGCATTTGTAATGTCGTAGTGGTCTTGAGTCCCAGCGTTTCTAACATTCACTTTTATTTCACATTCTCTCATTTTTGCACCCCCTTTTATGGAATTACTAGTGTCCAGCCTGTGTAAATAATATTATTTTTCTTTAAACTTGGATATTTAGCAATATTTTCTGCATTATTTTTAATTATTTTATACTTACTTCCATTTTTATAAAATTTAACTGCTATATCGTATAAATTGTCATTTCTCTTTACTGTGTAATATCTTTTGTTTTTATTACTATTTCTTAAACTAGCAGTACTTTTGCTTGTTGTTTTTCCGTTACTGGTTTGAACCTTTTTATTGTTAATGTTCGTCTTTTTAGGAGTCCAGCTTAAAAATTGTGGCTCGTTTCTTTCTATTAACTCAAAATCAATCGTGACGTCAAAAGTCTTGTCATCAATTCGTGGTATCATTTTTTCTATATAACAATCCATGTTAATGCTTGGATTTGTAAGCATTAATGTGAATTTACTTTGATTTTTAATGTATTTATCGACTTTTGAATAAAATTCCATTCCATCTATTGCGTCTGAATAACTTCTGTCAGTAGTTGGAAACTCTACACTAAAGGAAAAAATTTCTAAATTATAACCACCGTAACTGGAAAACTGCTTTCCATTTACCGAGTCATAAGTCTTAATATTGAACGTTTTTCCAAAGTGAAAGGGTGGAATGTACGGAAAATAAAGTGTATCTACAACGCTACCATTTTTAAAATCCGTAACTAAAAAATACATTTTTCTATCGTTGTTCATTGTTGTCAAATCTTCCACCCCCTTTTTTATGCGAATTCTAAATGTCTAGCTATTTGCTTAGCTACATTTTCTACATCTAAATCATTACTCATGCTTGCGTTAATATTTATATTGTTTACAATACTTTTATTGTTATTATTTATTTTCCCATATCTTAATTTATCCGCCTGTCTTTTTGTCAGAACCATTTCGTCCTTGTGTAAATTAGCTAAATAATTATCCCTTGGAACTCTAGAAAGTCCAGTTGCATGACTTCCGTCTATGTCACTTTCTCCGCCTGTAAAGTTTCTAACAATGTTAATTGCTCCATGGATCCCATTACTTAATTTACGTTTTAAAGCGTCCCATTTTTCTCCAATTGTTTTGCACATTGCAAAAAAACCATTTGCTAGCATTGTAACTTTACCTTTTAAAGTCTGTTTTAATTTAGACTTTAAAATTCCCCACTTTCTACTAACAGAAGTATATCCCGTTTCAAAAGTACTTCTTAACATGTCTATTTTTCCGTTTACTGTTTGTGATAGTGTATTTCTAATACTTCCCCACTTATCACTAACATATTCTTTAGCATTAGACATTACCCCGTTTATTTTTTCGTCTAAATGGAAAATCGGTGATTCTGGCAAATCTTGAGTAAGCCATGTGCTAAAGCCTTCCTTCATTTCACTTAGCTTAGCTTTAATTTCCTCGACATGCAAACCCTTTTGCATTTTTTCTCCAATATGAAAAATAAACAAATCATCGGGGATTGTTTTGTCCAACCATTTCCCAAGATCTCTAATGCCATCTTTTAGCCCAAAATCCCAACCTTGTGCGCGTGAAGCTTCTGCGGAAATTAAAGGTGCAGAAAAAGAAGTATTTTTAAAATGTGTTTCGGTTACTTTTTTTCCGCCTTCCTTCATCATTATGTCTGTTGCTTTGTCTGTTGCTTTTTTAGTAGCTTTCCAACCAAGCCTAAATCCTTCTGCCCAGCCACCAACTTTTAATACTTTAGAAAATCCACCTTTTGTTATTTTTCCAAATAGTTTGGCTGGATTGAATTTAGAAAATCCTTTAATAAAGTTTTTTCTAGCTAAAATTCCTAGATTTTTCATTTTACTTAATAGACTTTTAACCTTACTTTTCTTAACAATCTCTTCTCCCAGTTCTGGCAATTCTTGTCCAAGCTTTCCACGTCTTGCCCATTTTTGCCCTTTTCTATAAGATTTTTGTTGCTGTCGTGTTAAATCTTTCCAGCTTCCACCTTCGCCTAAAGTTTTTTCTATTTTTTTTAAATCTTTTAAAGTCTTGTAAAGTTCGTCACCTTTTAATTTTTTAAATTTAGAAATAGCTTCGTAAAGTTTGCCTAAAGTCACAGCACCTTTCCCTACTACTTTCATTCCAGCAAATGCAACTATTAGCTTTGGAAGTTCTTTAACTATCCCAGCCATTATTTCCTTACCTTCTTTAGATTCAGCAAACTTTTTCACTTTTTCTGCTAATTTTTCAAACGAATTTGCCCAACCTTCCAAAGTTTTAATGACTTCTGGATTATTTGCTAAAGACTCTCCAATATCTAAAATTATATTTAAAGCAGATGCCTTAAATCTATCAAAAATTTTGATAATTGGATCTACAGTTTTAGCAAATTTTTCAAAAGCATTTGACGATTTTTCAATTTCCTTTTTATTTTTGCTTAGTTTTCCTTCTTCTGCAGAATCCAACAATCCTTTAAATTTAGAAGAATGTTCTACTCCAGCTATATCTTTAGAAAAATTCAATTTCTCATTTTCGGACATTTTTTTGTAAGCCTTAGAATTAGCTATTTCTTCTACAATTTGATAAAAATCTTTTGCATTATTTTTACTATCTTTTAAAGAAATTCCTAATCCTTGTATTGCTTTTGCACTTTTCCCAGATGTATCCATAACCTTGGAAATAGTAGCGTTTAGCATGGTTCCAGCCTCAGTTCCCTTTAGCCCTTTTTGTGCCAAAGACGCTAAAATTGCTTGGTATTTATTCGCATCTGGAACTGCCGATTTGAAAATAGCCCCCGATTTTTGCAATGCTTGGAAGTTGTCCGCCAAGGTCTGGTTAGAAATATTAGTAGAAACTGTGGCTTTGTCTAAAAACTTGCTAGTATCTTTGTAGGCTACACCAACTGCATTAAGAGTATTAACCAACTCGCCCCCTACTTTTGCGTAGTCTGTATCTCCTAAAATTCTACCAATATGCACGCTTGAACTTGCTATTTTGTCTAAATTTTCTACTTCCACACCAGCCTGTCCTAATTGCCTGTAAAGTTCCGCCATATCCAACTTTGCAATTCCTGTTTCTTTTCCAGTTTTTGCAATAGACTCTTTTAGTTTGCCTACTTGGTCTGTTGTTAAGTTAGACATAGTAGCCAACTTATTAATTTCTGTGTTATAGTTACTTGCTTGCTTAGCCGCATAAACCATTCCTGTTCCAAGCGTTGTCATTCCAACTAGTCCCTTAGTTCCTAGACTGTCTAGTGCCGACCCCCACTTTTTCATGCTTTCGGCTCGTTTTTTCCATTTTCGGCTAGAACGGTATAAGTTATTATCTATTTTTTTCAAATTAGAACTAACCTTGTCGATTAACTCTAAGGTCATTTTAGATTTTTTTTCTGCCATTGTCTTCTCCCTTCCTTTTATTTATTTTCTTCTAAATCTTCAATATTTTGCAAAATGAAAGCTTCTGTTAGTAAGCCTTCATAATAGTTCATTTTTAAAGACTCAGAAGGGAGTATGTTTTTATCTCGAAACAAAACATAAGCTCTCGCAAGGCTTGGAACTTCCCAAATTGCTTTTTTTAAAAACCCACTTCTTTGTCTTTATTTTCTATTTCTTCCACAGCTCTTTCTGATAGAGAATATATATAATTGCTTAACTGCTGTATTTCATCTTCCGTTAGCAGTCTTGGAACTAACTCCTGTGGTTCTGCACAACCGAATTTTTTTAATAGCTGTGAATTTGCAAAAATTGTCGGACAACCTTTAAAAATTAAATTTACATTTGCTTTAAAGTCATTCACTCTCATTTGTCCATCTCGAGTTATGAAAACAGACTCTTCCTTAAGCGTTGCAAGGGTTTCCGTGTTTAGCTCTGTACAAGGAAATTCTAGTTCTTCCCCTAATTTCTTGCAAAATATTTTTAAAGTTCCTGTATTTTTTTGTAAAACCTTAGTATCTAAATTTAATAATTTTTCTAATGTATTCATTTTATTAACTCCTTTTTTGTTATTTTTAATAAGTAAGGGTAACTTAAAAAGCTACCCTTGTTTGTTTTTTTATTATTCTATTGCGGATAATATGTCGTGTTGCGTAAAAGTAAAAGGTACTTTTTCTTCTAAAATTTCTTTTGACATCCATGATGCTAAAGTTGCTTGCTTTAATACTGCGTCATATACCACAACTCTTTCCTCACCTAGTGCGGTAGGGTCGTTTAGAGCTCCAACTATTTTAACAATAGTTGGTTTTCCTTCTTTCAGATTGTCAGATACCATTTTCATAAGCTTAGACGTTCTTTTATTAAGTGTTATTTCCCCTGTACCTTCATATCCAATTAATTTTTCGTGTTTTGCTAAACTATTTAAAACATTCACGTCCCCAAATTGAGGAGTAAGCTCTATTGTTAGCCCTTTTGCTTCCACATATTCAACATCATTTATCCACACTCTCGCATGCGTTCCGACTATGACTTCCTGTGCATTAAAAGTATTATTCAATTTTTATCCCCCCTTTTTTTTAATATGTGATTTCTATAAATACATCTTCCATGGCGTCCGTAAACATTAAATTTACTGCTAAAAAAACAAAAGTAGATGTATTTGCATTCCTGATTTCTTGCTCCGTCATGCCGTCTACGTCTACTCCGTGTGTCATTAAATAATTTTTTTGTGCTTGTATATCTATATCTACAGTAGATTGATTAGCAAATAATATCCCCCTATTTTCCAACTCTAAAAGATACTGATTTAAACTTGCAATTAACAACATCTTTCCATCTAAGTTGTTCATTATTTTTCCTAGATAAAATTCGTTTATCATTTCCTTCATTTGCTTTTTTATCACATTCATTTTTGCCACTGTGATTATTTTCTTTAATTCTTCCGATTTATTATCTATTGTTAAAAGAGAATTTACTCCCCTACCAAACCTTATATTTTCCCAGTCCGTAAATAAAACTAATCTTCCATTATCCACATCTGTGTTTAACTCTTCTTGCGTACGAGCTGGTATACTAACAACATCTTTTATCTTAAAATTAGTAACACTCTGTGTAAGTGGTGTTCCAGCTAAGAAAGAAGCTATTCTTGCTGTAAATAAATCTTTAGAAAAAGTAACATTCTTAACATCTGCAACTTCTCTAACAACTACATTGTCAGTCGCAAAATTTATACAAAATTCCGAGTCTGCACTAGTAGTTCCAACGTAAATTGCTTCCCCTTTTTTATTGTATTTTGCAATAAAATCTGTTAAATTTGCACTTTTACTCGTTGCAAATTCGGGTGCGCATATGAATTCGAACTGTGCGGAATTGAATAAATCTAGCACAAAATCAAAATCCGAATCGTCATTTTTGACCACCCCCACAATTACATGTGCTGGAGTGTAAACATTTCCCCTAAACACTAGATCTAAACATTTCTTAGAATCTTCCGTTAAATTAATTTTCTTTTCTTTTAAAATTCTTTCTGCTTCTTTTAAATTTTTAAACTTAAATAACTGTGTTATTGCCTGTTCGCTTTCCTGTTGCTTCAGAACTATTCCAATTCTTCCACTTGCAAGCAAATTAACAGTCATTTCTGCTCTCTTTTTAAAAGATATTTGTATCTCTTGTAAGCCCATTATTTTACCTCGCTTTCTGTATCGACATTATTATTTAAGTCGACATTTTCCATTTTTTCTAATTCTACTTGAGAATATGTGATATATCTTAGATTTAACTCGCACAAAGTAAGGCAATTCTCTGTATCTACTTCAAAATCTTTAGAAAAAATACAGATATTGCCTAACTCTGTTTTTATATGCGTTTTAAATAAGTTTAATAATTCTTCCGTTTTTTCAAATAGAAAAATCTCGTCTCGGTTTGGAGTATGCAACAAAATCCTAACATTAATCCAATTTTCACAACGTTTTTCACTTGTATATTCCGAATGTGCAATATTATAATCTGTAAAAATACAAGGGTTAGATAGTGCTTTGTCTACATATCTTCCCATCAAATCCATGTTTAGCGTTAATAAGCTTTTATTTATTGATTTTTTAATTTCTTTTAGCACTTTTTCACCCCCCTTATAAATTGTACATTCCTAACATTTTACTTAAAAATTCGTCTGAACTCTTAATATAGTTTTCCGTCACAATAGTTGAAACAATCGAAAAAGGCTTATATCCTTTAACAAATCCAACCACATGTCCCGTTTTTGTCCTTGCAATACCGTTTTTATCTGTATATTTTTTGACTTTTGGAGCTCTCGGACCACCCAGAACTATTGCATGCCCATCTTCTAACAAGTGCAACACTGGACTATAAGCATAAATATCTGTCACTAGCTTTCCTCTAGATCCTTTAACACTACTGTTTTTCCAAGCTTTGTAAGTTTTCCCACTATCATTATGCTTTTCTTTAAAGTAGTCTTTAAATTCTGCACGTCCTTTTTTACCTTCATTTTTTAAAAAAGTTTTAATTTCACTTTCAGAATCTTGTGCCATTCTATTAATTGCTTCTGTCCATTCGTCCCACTTTTTATCAATTTTTAATTTAAACTCCATCAAGCTCACCGACTTTGCTTAAATCTAAATCGCTAGTCTGGCAAATAAATTTAACTGTATCATTCGCTAGATATAAATCTTTTTCTAACACTTCGTAACAAATTCCATCTATTGCAATGTATTCCACATCTTTAGAAAATTCATATTTTCGCATTGTAACAGTAAATAAAAATACATCTTCCACCGACCGTTCGAAATTTTTTTCTAATTTGCTTTTATTAGTTTTTGTTTTTTTATAGCCATTGCTTTTAATATTGCACCAAAAAGTACCTATTTTTTTATATTCTTCGCATTTTTCATGAAATTCATTTAAATAAGTGGTGTATTTTATTAAAATAGCTCTATTTTTTAAAAACCCACAATCCATTTATTACCTCACTTTTTTTCAAACTAAAAAGGGCTAAAAATAGCCCTTTATACTTCTTCAAGCTGGATTTGTTGTATCATTGCAGTTACAATGTGAGATACTTCATTATATTTTTCATATCTGCTATACTGTCGGTTATCGTACCAATCTGCAATTAGAAATAGCATTATATGTTCAGCCTTATTTCTAAAGCCATCATTAACACATTTTTTTTCAAAATCATCAATCGCATTGGATACATAAGAGTAAGCAGTATCGATTAACATTTTAATTAATTCGTCATCAGCATTCACATCTACACGAATATAATTTTTAGTTCTTTCTAAATCTAACATTCTTATTTATTAGCCTTAGATGGTGTAAGTTCTGCTTTTATAACTGCTTTTTCATCCACAACTCCTACGTCAAATCTCTGTACTATTCTTAAATAAGTAGTGTATTGCTTAAATCCTGCTTCATCAGACTTGGCAATTTCTGTTCCCAGTCTATCATAAAAAGTAACGAACTCTTCAAAATCCCCTATATAGAAAATTAGATTTCCGACTGTGTCAGACTTTATTTCTTCGTCAGAAAAAACTTCTATTATTTTACCTTTAAACATTTTCTTAGTAGGCTCTGTTAGACAAGGCTGTAAAAGTGGAAGCCCGTTTCCATCTTTCTGTCTATCTAACCAGTCAAAAGAAGTCTGGTTTGTAACTATTCTAGCTCCTTCTGCTATTGCTGGATCTAAGTCTACATTTAAAATAGTTCCTATATCGTCTACTGTTTTTATCGTCTTAGCTGTTGCAGTCTTTAACTTTTCTATTATTAAATTATTTTCAGTTCTTACAGATGCCTTTGCAAATTCATTTCCAATAAAAGACATAAGGTTAACGTCTATGTCTTGCAACAACTGCTTTGCCACTGGAATTAAAAGTCCATAATCCTTAACTGCCCAAGATTTCTGAGCAAACTTTAAGTCTTTTTCCTGCAACGTGTCTAATTCTTCAAAATTTAATAATGTTAGCTTATTATCACCTTCAACATTAAATTTTCCACTTCTCGATTTTACATTTTTAATTCTGCATAAAGACTTTAAGCTTTTTCTTTTTCTTTTCCATTCCTTTATTTCTTTCTCATGTTCTTCTGTTAGTAAGAAACCGCCCCTTTCGTCCACAGCTCCAACCTGTCCGACTGCTCCAACATTAGAGATTAAATGCTTATTTGCATATTCCTGTTCCTTTTCTGTTAACTTCTTGCCTGTTAAGCACTTATTAAGTACTCTGTTAGAGTTTATTTTTTCATCTGCAGTTATTGTTTTTCCGCCATTTGCCAAATTTTCTATATCTAGCATTTCTTCTGCTTCTGCAATAACTAATTCCTTCCCTAAGTTTCTTATTTCTTCTGCAAGTGCTACCGCCTCGTCTAGCTTTCCAGCATTTTTTAAGTTTTGCACTTCTGTTTTCTTATTGCTTATTTTCTGTCTAATTTCAGTAGATCTCTTCATAAAGTTCTTTCCCTCACTTTCTTTTTTTTATAAATCTAAAAGCAAGCAGTCTATATATGCTTCTGCTTGCTCTTTAGTCATTTTTTTATCTGTGTTCTGTTCTTTCTTAATTTGATTTTTAGCTAAAGTATCTACTTTACTTTGTAATTCTTTAACTATTTCTAGTATTTCTTTATTTTCCACTTGCTTTTCTACATCTTCAACAATTTTTTGTAAGTCCTCTGGCAAGTTGTCGTATTTTATATCACTTGCACAATTCAGAACTTTCACTTCATCTGTTACTTCAACATTAAAAAATTCTTTTGCTTCACTTCCTTTTAGCCATGTTTCATTATTAATCATTTCATTTATTTTTGTATCTTCCACTTTCGATTTACTTTTGTAAGTATCTAAAATAGCAGTTTGGATATTATCTAAAACATTAGCTTGTTTTCGCAAGTCGTCTGCTGTTCCATTTGCCCAACAAGAAGGCTTATGTATCATTAGATAAGCGTTCTGTGGAATTTGTATTGTGTCACATCCAAACGCAATTATCGAAGCACTAGAAGCCGCAATTCCTTCAACTATTGCAGTAGTTTTTGCTTTGTGGTTTTTTAAGATATTAGATATTGCAATTCCAGCAAAGAGATCTCCGCCTAAACTGTTAATCTTAACTTCTACTTCCTTATTTTCACAATCTTTAAGTAAATCCCTAACTTTGGAAGGATAAGTGTTAAAATCGTCAAGTCCATCAAAATCCCAACGCCAAGCATCATCCATTATGTCTCCACTTATTATTACTTCTGCTTTTTCTGCGTTATTCTTTACCTGTATCATTATTTTCACCCCCTTTACTGTTGTCATACTTACTGTAAGCTTTCCCAATTTCTTCCAATTTAACATAAGAACCATTCACCATTATTGTGTCACCGTCCTCAATTTTTGGCATTCCCAAGTAACTACGTGCCTCATTCACTTGATAAACCGAAGCTTGGACTAATCTTGCTAAAGACTCTGCTTGTGTTTTTAAATCACCTCGAAGAATTGTGGCTACATTTATTTCAAAATTGTAACCTTTTTGTCTTTCTTCTTCTGTTAGCATTTTATAATTAAACTCTTCTTCGTATAACGTAATAATATAAAGTAACGTATCTACATAAAACGTCAAATTCTGCATTTCAGAATTGGCGTAACTAGATTTTTCATAATCGTTCAAATGGTTAGGCTTAATTCCAAATGCACTAGCAATCTGTAAAGCACTATATTTTTTTAATTCGTAAAACTGGGAATCCGTCAACTTTAAATCTAGAGCAGTGATATCCATTCCAAATGGGAGTGGAATAAATCTTTCTGCTCCTGTTGTACTAAAATTGCTTAATTCTTCAATTAACTTTTTCTTTTTAGCACTGTCAAGATCCCCCGTATATTTTATAATTGCATTAGCAGTCAGCCCATTATCATATAATTCATTTAAAAACTCAGATGATTTTTTAGCCCCATTAAAAGCTGTATAAAGAGTTTCTCTCACTGAAATTCCAACTATTCCATTTGTAGAAAGTCCACCTTTTAAGTGTAAAATTTCTTCTTGATGAAAATACATAGTTTTTGTAGTGTTTGGAATTGTATATTCATATCTCATTTTATCCGATTTCATTATTTCTTCATTATCAATTATTATTTTCATTGTAGTTGGGTTTAAAGGATAAATTCCTATTAATTTTCCTTTGTTATTATATTTTAACCAAGCATAAGCGTTTCCATAATGATTTCGGTTATATTCCATTAAAGTTTTAAAAGTTGCTGGACTCATAAATGTATTCGGTCTTACTTTTAAGCAATTTAAAGCATCATGGTTATAAATTTTATTTCCTTCACCATCTTTCAAATTTACAGAAAGTTTCCCGATATTCTCTGCCAGTACTTTTAAACATGTGTAATAAGTAATCTCTTGTATATCGTCAATTTCCCCTTTAGTGTTATCATTTGTGAAAAACGAATTAATATCTGCTAAAGTTCTTTCTTTTTTATCTTCACTTTTATTAAAAAAATTATTGATTTTCCCCAACATCTTCATTTTTTTCTTCTTCACCTCCTTGTTTTTTTAAATTTTCTAATAAATTAAACCAATCATCCACGTCATCGTTTGCATTATATTTATAATTTTCTTTATTCAAGAAATATAATTTCCATGCGTCTACTACTGCATCAACCAAATCTATTCGACCGTTTGTTTTTTTATCGATTTTTATTTCTCCAAAGCTATTAACGTCTTCGGTTGCATTCGCACATGACCATAAAAATAATGCGTCATTTTCATTAAATTCAATCTGTTCACCTTTTACAGATAATTTAAAATCTACTGTTGCGTCATTAAGACTTTTTGCAGACTGTACAATTTCTGTTAAATCGCACCCTAAAAAGTTTAAGTCTGAAATAAAAGCTCCAGCATTGTGAGGATCATAACCACAGTCTATAAATTTTAGATTATATTTTTCTTTAATTTCTTGTAAATATCGAACTATAAATTTATAATCTGTTTTAATTTCACTTGCTCCGTATGTTAAAGTTAACAAGCCTTGGTCTACCCATAGCCTGTAAGGTACTTTATCTGTTAGTTCATGTTCTAACAAACGTTGATTAGGCATGAAAGAATGACAATGTATAAAAGCTTTTTCGTCTGCGAGTGGAAAAATTAAAGCAATACTTGTTAAATCTCCACCACTCGACAAGTCTATACCTAAGTAACATTCTCGCCCTTCCATATCTTCTAGTGTTTTTTTGCTCTTACATTTTAAAAGTTTCTCATGATCCAATAGCTGGTTTCCAGCATTTGTAACCCATTTATTCAAATCTTTAGTAAGGAAATTGACTAATGTTTCACCTTGCTTTTCTAGTGCTGTGTTGCATTTTTCCCTCATCTTGTCTATCATTTCTTGATTGTAGGTGTCGTCCTCGTTCCACATTCGCAAAGGATTTGCTTTTGCCCAAGCTTTATAATCATCAATTTGATCGTCCTCATCCATTTCTGAGATAAAAACAAACTGAGTTTCTTTTTTAAAACTTCCAAACAAAATATTTTTACACATTGTATAATGTTCGTGACAAGGGCCATTGATTGTAAATCCTGCTGTTGTAATGGAAAGAGTTAAAGCCGTTGCAACTCCTATCTGTCCATCAAATAGCAAGGAGTACATCTGGTTAGTTTGGTGTGCGTGGTACTCATCTATTATCGATAAGATTGTTCGGAACCCGTCCAAACTCTTGGTATCACGGCCAACCGACTTAATCGTTGTACCTGTTATTAAACTTTTAATAGTTCTACTGTGTTCAGTAATTTTATATATTTCATTTATATTTTTGTCAGCTTTTAGGAACTTTGCAATCTCATCCCAAACGATATTCGCTTGGTCTTGCTTAGTCGCTCCTAGCAAAATTCGCCCTTCCTTATATCCCAAGAAAGTCGACCAGCTTATACCTTCAACCCCACTTAAACAAGACTTCCCATTCTGTCTCCCAATCTGAATGTAAGCCTCCTTAAATCTATTTGTATTATTTTCTTTTTTTAACCAACCATGCAGATTCCCAATGATAAAATCTTGAAAACCTCGTGTTTTAAGTGGTTTTGCTGTTTCCCCTTCCATAATGGTTAGAGTATTTGCAATTTTAATAAATTTTTCTGCCTTTTCATTATCGAAAAAAAAAGGAAACTCTTCTGTTCCCTGCTTTTCTAAGTCGTCTAAAAATCTTTGACAACATGCTATTTCTGTTTTCCCTTTTAGAACTTGTCCACTAACCACCTTTTTAGCATATTCTAAAGTTCTATTTCTCATCTAGAAATTGTAAAAATGGATTTGTTTCTTTCTTTTCCGTTGGAACTACTAGTCTTAATCTGTCCGAAATTGCAAGTCCTAGCTTGCTACTGCATTGTAAAATAATATCAATCTGCATTTTCTGGTTTCTGTAAAGTTTTGGCAATTCGTCTGGATCTCCATTTTTAATTCCTTCCGTTAAATCTAAATACTGTGAATAAGCTTGTGCATAGATTGCCAATATGGACAAATCTAAATTATCAATTAAATTAAATTCCACATCTTCTAATGCTTTAACTATTCTATTAAATTCTATTTCTGCGTTCTTACTAAGCCAAGTAGGTGGTTTTAGATTGCACTTAGCCTGTAATTTACTTTCTTTTTCTTGCTTTTCTTTTATTTTTTCTTTGCCTATCTTCCCTGTACTCAAGACAGATAATTTAGGCGGTCTACCTCGTGCCATTTTTACACCTCCTTTTCTAGCTTAATTTAATAATAAAATAAAGGTGTTGTTTTTTTCAAGTGTCTTAAAAATATCAGGAGATTGTACAATGTCAAAAAATATTAAACGGTAAACAAGTATTCTTTATTATTATTTTAATTCTAAGGAGTAACTTTAAAATTATTTATTAACAACACCTTTATTTTATTATTAAATTGTCTCTTCTTTTTTTTGCTAATTTCTGGCATTCTCGGACAAAAAC
>RCNH01000459.1_pt1 | contig 16771 bp, 22 predicted proteins | sample 2041161 | NCBI WGS metagenome assembly RCNH01 (sample SAMN09708215, study PRJNA481090) | Feces metagenome, whole genome shotgun sequencing project. | biome: feces | host: Leptonychotes weddellii | place: Antarctica: Sion Island | collected 2010-03-01 | reverse complement strand
AAAATTCAACATCATAATTCTGTTTTTGCTTATTTCATGATGTGATCTTAAATTAATTTTTAGAGAAAAACTTGTTTTAACGACAAAATGCAGCATTTAGATAACTTTTACACGAAACCTATGCACATCTTACACAAGGAATAGAGCAGAAGTGCTTTGGTTTTTGGTATAAAGGCCATTTGGGAAAAAGAAAATTATGAAAAATATCACTATTTATCCACGCATTGCGGGATATTGCCGAAAAAAACGGGAATCTGCAGGGAAAACCAGAATCGGACAGCGGGGAAACCTGCACAGATCCAAGAGGCTTTGGCAGGACTTAAGGAGCTGAGTCAAATGAGAATCTTTTTGGGGTGGGAAAAAAGCGGGAGGATTTTTCTATGATCCTGTAGTATGCTGTTAATGCCGAAAGTAGAGAACACCACATGACCGGGGCGGGTTTCCGCCTCGGTCTTTTTGAAAGGAGGAGATGCTGGGGCAATCATGGGAAGAAAAAAGGTGACCCCGGAACGGGTGATGGAGGAATTGGCGGCCATAGGATTTGCCAAGGTTACCGATTATCTGCGCATCGAAAACAATGAGCTGGTTCTCAATTCTACAGAGGAACTGAAAAGAGCAGAGCGGGCGGCAATCGCATCGGTGGAGCGAACCAGCAATGGGATCCGGCTGAAATTCTATGACAAAATGAAAGCGCTGGAGCTGCTGGGCAAGCAGATGGGAATGTTTGACGGCAGGGATACGGCAGACAACAAAGAGGAAAACAATCTACTGGAGGCAATTTTACAGGCAACACAGGAGGAAATTTGTACGGATGATATACCGGAAGTTCAGCAAACGACAGATTCTCGCCATGACCTGGTGGAACCGTCCCGGTCTCAGGGACTATGACGGCATTATCTGCGATGGGGCTGTCCGCTCGGGAAAAACCGTATCCATGGCTGTGGGGTTCTTCCTGTGGAGCATGGCCTGCTTCTCGGGAGCGACCTTCGGGATCTGCGGAAAGACCATCTCATCGCTGCGGCGCAATATGATCGGAAATTTGCAGCAGTGGATGGGGGATATCCTGGAGATCCGGGAGAGCCGCAGCGAGAACAAATTGATCGTATCAAACGGCAGGGGGCACACCAATGTATATTACCTGTTTGGCGGACAGGACGAGAGTTCCTATAAGCTGATACAGGGTATTACATTGGCCGGGGTGCTTCTGGATGAGGTTGTGCTGATGCCCCGTTCCTTTGTGGAGCAGGCCTGTGCACGGTGCTCTGTGACCGGTTCCAAATTCTGGTTCAACTGCAATCCCTCCGGGCCGGAGCACTGGTTTTACAAGCAGTGGCTTCAAAAGCGGGATCAGAAAAATCTGCTGAGTCTGCACTTTACCATGGAGGACAACCCCGGGCTGGATCCGGCCATTCGCAGGCGGTACGAGAACATGTACACAGGGGTATTTTACCGGCGGTATATTCTGGGTCAGTGGTGCATGGCAGATGGTCTCATATACGAATTTGACCGGAGCAGGCACGTGACACAGCAGCTGCCGGAACGGGGGAGATACTACATTTCCGTAGACTACGGCACACAAAATCCCTTTTCGGCGGGGCTTTGGTGCGTGGCAGAGGGCAGGGCGGTACGGCTGCGGGAGTATTACTACAGCGGCAGAGAGGAAGGGCGCATGAAGACCGATGCGGAGTATTATGAGGCCCTGGAGGAGCTGGCGGGGATGCTGCCTGTAGAAATGATTGTAGTAGATCCCTCGGCGGCCTCTCTGATTGCCACCATCCGCAGCCATGGCCGCTTCTCCGTGCGCAAGGCACGAAATGAGGTGCTTCCCGGAATTCAGCTGGTGGCAACCCTGCTGCGGGCGGGAGTTTTGCAGTTTGCCCCCTGCTGCAAGGACAGCATTCGGGAGTTCGGGCTTTATCGGTGGGAGGAGCAGGGACAGACCGACAGGCCCTGCAAAGAAAATGACCACGCTATGGACGATATTCGCTACTTCTGTGCCACAGTACTGCGAAGAGACAGGCAAATCGGAAAAATGATCGGAGGAAATCTATGAAAAATTGGCTGACGGATCATTTCCTGCCCATGTGGGCCAAGGAGACGGTTTTGATGGAAAATCAGCGGTTAAAGGCACAAAATGACAGGCTCAGTCAGAAGGTGCGGGAGCTGGAGTCCTATGTGAAGGGAATGCATGCAGGGCTGCGGGGTTCAAAGCATATCAGCATTGGTAGCCGGGGAGGGGACACATGAGCATTTACAACTATGAAGAGGCCTTTGGGGCGTGGGACATCACCTCGGAGCCTATGCGACGGGCCATCGGGCTATGGCAGGAATTATATTATGACCAGCCCAGCAGTGCAGACAGTGACCACTGCCAGAGAATCGGCTACACGGTGGTGAACAAACTGGTAAAGACCATGTTCGGTGAATACGAGGCGGTGGGCGGTGACCCGGCGGCCTCTGCGGTAATGGCCTGCCTGGATGGACTGCGGAAGGAGGCCATGCAGCAGACTTTGGTGGGAGGAGAGTGCTACATAAAGCCCTGTGTGGGGCAGGAGAGCTTTTCTTTTACACTGATTCCCAGAGCCAATCTTCTGATCTTTCACAAAGATCCCATGGGAAACCCCACCGATGTGGGAATGGTGGAAAAATCCGTGGCGGGGAAGTACTATTACACCCTTTTGGAGAGACGAAGTGTGGACGAAAAGGGATATTTGACCATTGAAAACCGCCTGTTTCGCTCTCTGAACGCCCAGTCCCTGGGTACCCAGGTAAAGCTCCGGGAGCATCCCCGGTATGAAAAGCTGACGGAAATTTACCGCTATGGGGAGCCGGTGGGCGGCATCGGCCTTGTACGGCTGAGAACGCCCATGCTCAACTGTGTGGACGGTTCGTCCGACGGTGTGGCGGTATATGCGGCAGCTGCGGGGCTGATTCAGAACATTGACCGCAACGAGGCGCAGCTCAACGGCGAATTCTCTCGGGGGGAGAGCCGGATCATCACATCTGCGGACATGCTCAGCGATGGGGGACTTACAGACCATCTCTTCATCGGTCTGGACGAGGACCCGGAGCAGGTGGGGATGACCATATTCAGTCCCCAACTGAGAGAACAGTCCTTCCTGGCCAGGAAAAACGAGTACCTCAGAAATGTGGAGAGTGTGATCGGCCTCAAACGGGGAATGCTCTCCGATGCCAATGCAGCCGAGTGGACGGCCACGGAAATTGCATCCAGTGCAGGAGATTACAATCTGACCGTGATTGACTTTCAACATGTGTGGGAGGACGGGCTGAAAAAAACCATTTCCCTTTGCAGGCAGCTTGCAAAGCTATATCACCTTCCGACAATTGAGGACGGGGATATCACGGTAAACTGGGGCAACGGCGTTCTCTACGACGAGGACAAGCAGTGGGAGGACTACAAGGATATGGTGCAAAGGGGGCTTTTAAAGCCGGAAATTGCACTGGGCTGGCGCTTTAACATGGCATCGGAGACCAGTGACCAGAGGGCAAGCATCCGAAAGCGGCTGATGCCGGAGAAAGCAGAATGACAGAAGTGTCCAATAGGGCACTTTTTTCATACCCATTTGCCTGGGTCGGGCGTAAAAAAGACCGGAATTCTGGGAGTAAACCCGTAAAAATCAGAAAGGAGTATTCATGAAAAGAGAATTTTTGCAAGGTCTTAAGGTGGGGGATACCCCGCTGCCCAAGGAGGTGATCGATGCGATCATGGCGGAAAACGGTCGGGACATTGAAAAGACAAAGGCGGCCTTTTCCGACTACGATGCCATGAAAACACAGCTGTCCCAGGTGCAAAATCAGCAGAAGGACTGGGATGCGGCACAGAAGGCACTGAGAGACTGGGAGGAAAAGTATCAGCAGGCGGAAAAAAGTCATGAAAAAGAGCTGATTCAGCTGCGGTTTGACCAGAATCTGTCTGCGGCGATTTTGAAGGCCAAAGGCAGAAATCTGAGAGCGATTTCCGCACTGCTGGATGTGGAAACCCTGCAGCAAAGCGAGAACCAGCCGGAGGCCATTGAAGAGGCACTGAAGGCTCTGAAACTGGAAAACGAGTATCTCTTTGAGCAGGAGCAGCTCCCGCCCCCCTACGCAAGGGGAACCGGTGCCCAAATGGAGCCGGATGGAAGATGGCCTGCCACACTGGCAGGCGCTTTACGAGAAAAATTTGAAAGGAAGTAAATAAGTATGGCAATTACATTAGCAGAAGCAAAGGTCGGTATGGCCGACAAGGTAGATCAGCAGATCGTAGATATGTTCCGGCGCAGCTCCCTGCTGCTGGATCAGATGCCCTTTGACAACGCCATTTCTCCCGGTACCGGCGGCAGCACACTGACTTATGGCTATATTCAGCTGAAGACCCCCTCCACCGCATCCGTGCGCACCATCAATGCAGAGTACACCCCCGGAGAGGCAAAGCGGGAGAAGAAGACCACCGGCGCAATCATTATGGGCGGCTCCTTCCAGATCGACCGGGTGCTGCAGAATACGGCAGGTGCGGCTGACGAGATGGCCTTCCAGGCAGAACAGAAAATCAAAGCTACCGCCAATTATTTCCACAATCTGGTGATTAACGGCAGCAGCGCCGCATCGGATGAGGGATATGTGGCCGGAACCTTTGACGGCCTCAGAAAGCTGCTGGGCGGCACCGCCAACGAGATCACAAGTGCGGTGAGCCTTACCACCTCCCAGGAGCTGGACACCAACTACAATGCGTTCCTGGATGAGATGGACAGTTTTATCAGCACCCTGGACGGCACCCCCACCATGCTGCTCATGAACCGAGCCATGCTGGTGAAACTGCGCTCTCTGGCCCGTCGTGCAGGCTACTATGAGCGCACCCAGGACGATTTCGGCCGGGTGGTGGAAACCTATGCCGGTGTACCCATGATGGATATGGGCAAGTACTACAACGGCACCACCACCAAGGATGTGGTGGAGACGGACAGCGCCGGTAAGACTGCCATCTACGCAGTTTGCATGGGCCTGGACGGTTTTCACGGGATCTCCCCCATGGGCGACGGTGTGATTACCAGCTACATGCCGGATCTGAACGCTCCCGGCGCAGTGAAAACCGGTGAGGTGGAGCTGGTTGCAGGTGTTGCCCTTAAAAATACGCTGAAGGCGGCGGTTCTGAAGGATATCGCCATCGGCACCGTCTAAAACGGGGGGCACTGCCTGTGGTTGACTACAGTTTTTACGAAAACGACTATCTGGGCAGTGCCATACCGGACAGAGAGTTCTCCGGTATGGCAGCCCAGGCGCAAGCCGTACTCAGCCGCTTCCGTCGGGTGTACCGGGTGGAATCCCCCGGGCCGGACGGGGAGAAAATGGCCATTTGTGCCATGGCAGAGACACTTTATGCCCGGTCACAGCGCAACAGCGGCGTGAGCGCTGCCACAATTGGCAGCGTATCTGTCCGGTATGACCAGTCGGGTGACGGCTCCAGAGCGCTGATGGCAGAGCTTTATGAACAGGCCTCCATCTATCTGGATATTTACCGGGGGGTTCGCAATGAATAAGTGTCCCCTCGATTACCGCTTTTTTGACCGGACAGTGACCGTATACCGAAAAGAGGGGAGCCAGGTACTGCGTAAGGTCATTGAAAACACCTATCTGCAATGGCAGAGCCAGCAGACGGAGGATACGCTGGGACGGCGCACGCAGCAGAAGTTTTTGATGATTTTGCCGGGGGCCGTTCAGTCTGTCTTGCCCGGGGACTGGGTGATGGAGGGAATCGGCCCGGAGCTTACAAGCTGGCGTCAGGTGCTTGAGGAAACGTCAGCTGCCGAAGTGGGCTATGCAGAGCCCTACTACTGGAGAGGGGTTCTGTGCCACACGGAGGCGGGAAGAAAGTAGGTGGTGCTATGGAAGATTTAGAAGCACTGTGCCGATGGCTGAAAACATACCCCGGATGGGAGTCGGATTCCTTTTATGTGGACTACACCGATGGCACTCCCGGTAACAGCGGCCTGTTTCCCCTGGGAATGGAGGAAATCAGCCGGAAGGAGGATGTGCTGGGCAATGTGACGGTACAGTGCCGATATCATTTTTCCCTCCGCCATGTGGCGGTACGGCAGGAAGACGGCGGGGAAAATGCCCGGTGGCTGCTCCAATTTCAGCAGTGGGTACAGAGCCAGTGTGCAGCCGGAACGGCTCCCAGGTTTGGGGACGAACCGACTGCGGAGCACATTCGAGCAGAGAAGGGGAAACTGTCCAAGATATCCCAGCCCGGTGCCGGGGTATATGAGGTAACGCTGATTGCGGAATTTATCAAATATTTTGAGGTGATATGAATATGGCAAAAATTGAACGGAAATATATGGCTCATTTTATCAATGGAGCTGCCCCTAGTACACAAGAGGCAGTCTATGAACGTCTGGGCAAGGATCTGGAGGAGTTCAGCCCGGAGCTTTCCGCCCAGGTGGACATCAAGAAGAACATTCTGGGGGAGACCAGCGTGCTGATTTCCAGCTACGAGAAAACCGGAAGTGTGGAATCCTACTACGCTGAGAAGGGGTCTGTGCTGTTTACACGGCTCCAGGGGATTATCGATGGCAATCTTGTGCTGGACGATGTCAAGACCGATGTAGTGGAGGTCAAGCTCTGGGAAAACGGAGAGGGCGGTGTCTATCCGGCGGTCCGGGAGGAGGCCTACATCGAGGTGACCAGCTATGGCGGTGACACCACGGGCTATCAGATCCCCTTTACCCTGCACTTTACCGGCAATAAGGCGAAGGGTACCTTTAACGTGAGCACGAAGAGCTTTACAGCGGAATAAAAAGACGGGGAGGGCTTCTGCCCTCCCCAATTAAGGAGATTTGGCTATGAAAAAAATTCGATTTGACAGCGGTATACAGGAATTTTCCATCAATGGAAGTGGGATACTGCGGTTTCATCCCGGGGATCCCAATGTGTACGCCCGATTTTTGGAGGCAATGGACAAAATCGGGGAGGCTGTAGACTGCCTTACAGAGCAGGTGCAGGCCAAGGAGGAGAAAACGGAAGGCACCGAAATCGTAAAACTGATGGCACAGGCGGACAAGCAGGTAAAGGAGATCCTAAGCTGGGTATTTGGCGGTGACAACGATTTTGACAGGATTCTGGGTGGTGTCAATTTGCTGGCGGTTGCAGACAATGGCCGTCAGGTCATTACCAACCTGCTTGAGGCGTTGGAGCCTGTTTTGGTAGAAGGGGCGGAGCGGTGCGCCAAGGAACAGACCCAGATGGCGGTCCAGAAGGCCAATGCCCGCAGAGAAACTCGATGAACGGGATATGGCAGCTGCCCCGGGGGACAGTCATCGGCGGAGAATATTATGAGATACACGCAGATTACCGGGATATCCTGGAGATCTTCGCTTACTGGGAAGACCCGGATTTGCCGGACTTTCTGCGGTGGAAAATTGCGCTGGCTCTATTTTATGAAGGAGAAATTCCGGAAGCGCATCAGCGTGAGGCCATGGAGTATCTGGCGTATTTTGTGCGGGGCGGTCAGATGGAATCTCCTAGACTCGGCCCCAGAATTCTGGACTGGCAGCAGGATGCGCAAGCCATTGTGGCAGACGTGAACAAAGTTGCAGGACAGGAAATCCGCAGTATGCCGTTTTTACACTGGTGGACCTTTCTTTCGTGGTTTTACGGCATTGGGGAGGGACAGCTTTCCGCTGTTTTGTCCATTCGGGAGAAACTGCGCCGGGGCACAAAGCTGGAAAAATGGGAGATATCCTTTTACAGGGAGAATAAAGAGAGAATCGATTTAAAACGCCGGTATTCCCAGGTGGAGCTTTACGAACAGGCAAAAATTATGCGGATCCTGGGGGAAGAGAGATAAAAGTAGGTGAAAGGATGGAACAGAAAAACAATGAAATTCAGCTAAATGTAAAGGTAATCAAAGCGGATGCAAAAGCTGTGGCTGAGGCCTCTCGGGCGGTGAAAAAGGAACTGGAAGGTCTGGGAAAAGCCATGGATGAGGCCTTTACCATCGGAGGGTACCGGGACTATGTGCGAACGACTGTTAACTATGGCAAAGAGCTGACAGATGGCCTTCTGGTGTTGCAGCTTCGATTGGGACTTCTGAAATCTGCCATTATAGATGCGGTCATGCCTTTGGCGGTGGTCTTTGTACCGGTGCTGAATGAAGCGGTGCTGGCCTGTATCCGGTTTTTTAAGGGTATGGGCGCTGTTCTGGGTGCGCTGATTTGGGGCGGCAAGTCTGCCCGCGGCTTTGCCCATGGCACAGATATGGCAGCAAAGAGTCAGGAGAAACTGAAAAAAACAGCTGCATCCACCGGGAAAGCTCTGCAAAAAAGCCTTGCCTCTTTTGATCAGATTGAGCGTTTGGGCAGCTACAGAGGCGGTGGGGTCAAAGGGGGATCTGTGGGGGCAGAGCTGTCGCCCCAGTTAGTGCAGGATACGGTATCGCCCCGGATCCAGGCGATTGTGGACAAGATACTGTATCTTTTGGAACCGATTCGGCAGATCGACTTTTCCATGGCTTCCGCTGCTCTTGATAATCTTTCGGCTGCGTTTGGAAGATTGGGTGCAATTCTTGCGGAGCAGCTGGAATGGGTGTGGTTTCAGATTTTAGTGCCATTGGGGACATGGTTCATACAGGAGTTTGCACCGGCCTCCATTGACGTGCTGACGGAAGCGCTGACGCTGCTTGCGGCAATTATCCAGCCAGTGTGGGAGGGATTTTGCCAGGTGACGGAGGCGCTGTCACCCATGGTGCAATTCATACAGGGTACTGTGATTGAGATACTGGGAATCCTCAAAGAAAAGATCCATTCACTGACAGAGCTGATTCAGGAAAAAGGTCCCCAAATTACAGGGATCTTCCAGAATATTGGAACCGTTTTCGGCACAGTATGGTCGGCCATAGAGCCGATCCTGTCCTTTATGCAGGAGAAATTCCGCACGGTGTTTGATGCGGTGTGGCAAGTGGTGGAAACGGCAGTGGGAACGGTGATCGATTTACTGTATCATCTTACCTCGTTTTTGTCCTCCATTTTCACAGGGGAGTTTGAAAGCGCATGGCAAAGTATCGGCGGTATTGCATCTACCTGGATCGGCAGTATCGGCAGTCTGATCTGGGACGGATTCAGCGGAATCACCCAGGGGATTTTATCGGTATTCGTCCAAATGGGTACAAAGCTGGGGGAGGTCTTCGGTTGGACACTGGAGGACGTAAAGGGCGTTGCCAATGGGATGATTGGGTTTATCAATGGTATGGTTTCCGGGGTGATCTCCGGTATTAACGCCATGATCTGTGCTCTTAACAGGGTGAATTTCAGCATTCCCCAATGGGTTCCTGTATTGGGTGGAAAATCGTTCGGCTTTCATATCGGCACCATTGGAACACCACGGATCCCATACCTTGCTCAGGGTGCGGTACTGCCGCCCAATAAGCCGTTTTTGGCGATGGTGGGTGACCAGAGGCATGGTACGAACATCGAAGCACCCCTCAGCACCATCCAGGAGGCGGTGGCGGCGGTTATGGGCGACCAGACCTCTGCAATCCTGGCGGGTTTCGAGGCATCCGTAGGTGTTCAGAGAGAGATCCTGGAGGCCATTCTGGGGATCAGCATCGGTGACGATGTGATCGGAAACGCCGTTGCCAGCTACACCAGAAAGCAGTCAGTTATCACTGGGGGTGTGTTATGAGACTTTTTGACGATTACAAGATTGGTGGCAAGTCCATAATCGCCCCGGATGCAGATATTCAGATTGTGGGTACGGACTTGGATTCTGACAGCACCGGGCGAGACGAAAGCGGATTTATGCACAGAGATGTGCTCCGGTATCGGGTGAAAAACTGGGAGCTGTCCTACAGCTCCCTGTCCGCTGAGGAGTATGTTTACATGCAGTCTCTGACAGCCGGAAAGCCCTATTTTGACTTCCAGTATAAGGACATAGACGGCACTGTGAAGACCGTAAAGGCCTACTGCTCCAATGACAGCATTACATACCGCAATGCCGTCACCGGGGACTACCGGAACTACAAGATAAAAATTATTGAGTGTTAGGAGGGGATTGTTTGAAAACATTAATTATTTTGCCAGATGGAAGGGAAATTTCCTCCGGCAACATTTTGGAAACTGCGATCACTTCCTTTCAGCTCACTCAGCAGGTAAACGACGGACAGGAGCTTTCCTTGGGTTCCGTGTGCTCCAATATGGCAGAAATCCAGATCATCACAAAAGATGACAGCCCTTTGATTTCTGCCGGGGATGAGCTGAAAATCTACAGTGTGGAGGATACCGGCACACGGTATCCTCTGGGCTTGTTCACCTGCGAGAAGCCCACGTCCAACGGGCGCCGGCGGCTGAAGGTTACCGCATATGACCGGATCAGCTGGCTTGACAAGGATCTGACTGGATGGCTGGCAGGTCTGAGCGGCTGGCCTTACAGTCTGTATCAGATGGCACAGATGGTCTGCGCGGAGTGCGGCCTCACGCTGACAACTGCGGATATCCCCAACGGCAGCCATCTGGTGCGGAAGTTTTCCGCCGAGGGGATCACCGGAAGAAATATCATCCGGTGGGTTGGTCAAGCAGCAGGCAGGTTTTGCAGAGCTGCGGCAGATGGGGGAATTGAGTTTTCATGGTATCAGCCCTCTGCTGTAGGGATTGGCTCCCTACAGCCCCCGCACCAAATAAACACCTCCTATGCAAACGGAATGTTAACGGTTGATGCTCCCTGTGTCACTTCGATTTACAAGGACGGGAACTTGTTTCTGATGTCTCCACGCATGGATTACAGCTATGACAATGGGAACCTCACGATTACAGAAAAGACCGATCCGGAGGTGATACCGTATTATTCCGGCGGCTTTTCCCATGAGGATTATTCGGTGGATGGCATCCAGAAGGTGCAGATCCAGTTTTCCGATTCTGATGTGGGTACAGTTTGGCCCAATGCACCCGGAGAGCGCAACACATACCGGATCACCGGGAATTATCTGCTGACCGCTGAGACGGCAGAAGAGTTAATCCCTGTTGCAAAAAATATCTATGAGCAGATGCGGCATGTATCCTTCACGCCTTGCAAGGTCTCAATCCCGGCTACGAATCGGATTTCTGCCGGGGACATTGTAAATATCACAGACACAGACGGGAAAACCTATCTGTCCTATGTGATGAAGAAGACACGGACCGGGGGCAAGGACGTGATTGCGTGCACAGGCAGCAAGTCCAGAACCTCCACAACCGCAGTCAACAGCCAGACATTCCAGGCGCTGTCCGGAAAGGTGCTGAACCTCAGAACAGATGTGGACGGTCTAAAAGTGGAAAACAAGGATATGACCGGGAAACTGGCATCCATTGACCTAAACATTGACGGGATCAAGTCCACCGTGTCCGCAACGCAAAACGATGTATCAGACTTGCAGACCCAAATGACAGAGGTTACCCAGTCTGCAAGTGAGCTGACAATCACAGTCCAGGGCATTGTGCAAAACGGCGTTGATAAGGTCACAACCAAGACCGGATACACCTTCAATGAGGATGGCCTGCGGATCAGTAAATCCGGTGAGGAGATGACAAACCGTCTGGACAATACCGGTATGTATGTGGAGCGCTCCGGAGAGGTGATTTTGCAGGCCAATAACAGAGGTGTTATCGCCACGGATGTGACGGTACGCAATTATCTGATCGTCGGTACGCACTCCCGTTTTGAGGACTACGAGGGTGGCACAGGCTGCTTTTATATTGGAGGGAAGTAAATGGCAATACAAAGAAAAACCTTTTCAGCAGGAGATCTTGCCTATCAGTCCTGGTCAAAATCCTACGCCATAGATCTGATTGTTGCAGAGGAATCCACCTCCGTGGATGGGAATTCCTCTGAGGTTTCCTATCGGCTTCAGCTGCGCTCCGGCGCAAACAACCGCTTCAGCAATTGGCCAATTGAGTATGCTGTCACCATCAATGGCAGTGTGGTATCCTCCGGCAGTCCACGGGTAAATCAGCCCTACAACCACACGACAGTCCTGGCATCCGGGACGGTGACCGTCCCCCATGAATCCGATGGCAGCAAGAACCTAAGTGTAAAGGCGTATATAAACTGCCAGGATGTAAGGCCCTATTTGCCGCCTTACATTGGGATTGATGAGCTGTTTCGCTTAACAACAATCCCCAGAGCCAGCAAAGTCAGCTGTACAGACGGATATATCGGCGGCAGAGGTATGATTACAATTCATAGTAGTTCAGCTAATTTCTTACATACACTACTTGTATCATTTGGTGATTTGAACTGGTGGATTGATTCTTACGGGAACTTTCATGATGGCCCTATATACATGGGGGCAACGAGCATACCGTTATATTTTTCAGATGTGATGTATACACAAATTCCAAACTCTAAATCTGGAACAGGTTCCATAACCTGTACCACATATTTATCAAGCAATACGGCCAATGCACTTGGCACAACTTACACCGATTTTACGGCGCTTACCCTTGAGAGCAGATGTGCTCCTACAATTCGGGGCGCTGTTGAGGATGCAAACCCAAAAACAATCGCACTGACAGGGAATAAAAACAACCTTGTCCGTTACTACTCCAAGGCACTGTGTCGTGCAGAGCTGACAACGAAAAACGCAGCAACCATCCACATGGCACAGGTAAACGGAAATTCTCTTGTTTCCGGGCCTGTCTCCATCCCCGATGTGGAAGACAGTGCATTTCATTTCTACATACGGGACAGCAGAGGCTACCAGGGGTACGATACGGTAAATCCACATGTGATCCCATATATCAAACTCACAAACAACGCAGAGGCATGGCGCACAGAACCCACCTCCGGAAATGTGACCATTCGATTTTCCGGGGATTACTTCAATGGCTCTTTTGGAGCGAAACCGAACCACCTTTCCCTTTGGTACAAAGGGCCGGGAGATGCAGAACCTGTTCCAGTTACCCCTGTCATCTCTGGGAACACCTATACAGCAGAGGTGCAGCTCAGTGGCTTTGATTATCAGAGAGCGTACAGTATCACTGTAACCGTGTCGGATTTGCTGGTTACACACCAGGATACTTTAACAATCCGCAAAGGTATCCCTGTTTTTGACTGGGGGGAGGATCACTTCCGGGTGAATGTGCCGCTTCTGGGGCAGCACATGGAGGCAAGGGGAGATTGTAAAAATGCAGATGAGATAATTGCCTCCGGCGTATATAGGATTGGGGAGTATTCCTCAAACGTACCGATTGATTACGGTGTTCTGCTGGCTTTCAACATAGCACGGGACAACGGCTATGGAGCAGTTGTGCAGATTGCGGTGAACGCAAACAGCACTGCCCGAAAAATACGCATGAATTGGTACGGGCATATCAGTTCGTGGAACGATTTTTAGTAAGAAGGTATAGTATGGAACAGATATCCTTTCTTGGGTCAAACGGTCAAAGATTTGGCGTATCGGACGAAAAAGCCAGAAATGATATCGAAAAGCTGCTTGCCATTGTGAGTCCACCCGGTCCGGGCGTGCATAACAGCATCCTCCGGGGCAAAGATCTGGGCGGCAGTGTTACGCAGTAACAGTATGCATCCGTTTCCGGAGGAACATTCGATGATTTGTACGTTGGGACTACTGGACAATTGACGGGAAAGTTTACCCCATTGCCGGGTTTGATTATCGTTACAACACCGGAGATGGGAATTGTGCAAAGCATCATGCGGTCATTGTACCGGACATGCCGCTGTATCATTCTCGGATGCACAATACCGAAAGCGGCGCATATGAGAGCGATGCAGCAAATACGACGGAGGGTGGATATGCGGGGTCTGACATGTATAAGACCGGGCTTGAACAAGCAAAGGCAACGATCAGAGCGGCCTTTCCGGGGCATGTTTTGTCCCATGGAGTGGCTCTTGCGAATGCTGTTGCAGGCGCTGGCGGGGCTGCGTATGCGTATGGTGTTCGCCCGCATTTCCTTGTGTCCTAAATTTGCAAGCTCTTTGGTGCGGTGACGTAGTTAATATTTGTTTTTTGCACAGAGAAATAATAAATGGAGGGGAAAATATGTTTAAAATCGCTTATGGAGCAGGTCACGACCTGCTGGAGGCAGGAAAGAATTTTGAGTGGCATCTGAATGAGCGGGTAGCCCGGTACTTTGCTGAGGCTGCGGCGCAGTATGAAAATGTTGAAATCATGCGCACCGATGACCCCACAGGCCGGACAGAGACAAGGCTGGCAGAGCGGTGCAGAAAGGCAAATGAATGGGGTGCAGACTTTGGCCTGTCCATCCATCACAATGCCGGGGCAAATGGCACAAGCACCGGCGGCCTCATGGCCTTTGCATATCGGAGCGCGTATGAAAAGACCTATGCCTACCGGGATGCCATCTATGATGCCTGCATTGCGGCCGGCGCGATCCGAGGCAACCGGGCAGAACCTAAGGCCAATGCCGGTTTCTATGTGTTAAGATATACGGCAATGCCGACGGTGCTGATGGAATACGGTTTTATGGATTCCACCATTGACCGGGATATCATCGATACAGAAGACTATGCAAAGCTGGTGGCTTACGCAACCATGGAGGGCATTGCCAAGGTGGCAGGCCTGGAGAAAAAGACTGACAACGGAGTTCCGGCGCCACAGCCGGAGCAAACAGCTGAAGAGTATACCTTGGAACAGTTTGTCCGGGAGGTGCAGGCCTGTATCGGTGCAAGAGTCGATGGCATTGCAGGGCGTGAGACTATTGGAAAAACACCCACAGTATCCACATCTAAGAATCGGACACATGATGTGGTGCTTCCGCTTCAGAAGCGCTTTGCAGCACTGGGGTATACACAGGTAGGCAGAGCAGACGGAATGACCGGCCCTCGATTTGAGGCAGCAGTTACGGAGTTTCAGAAGGATCACCACTGCTGGGTAGACGGAGAGATTACAGCCGGAAATAAGACCTGGCGCAAGCTGTTGGGCATGGAGTAAGGGAGGGGAGCTGCATGGATGAATCCATCATCGTTGCTCTCATATCCAGTAGTATGTCGCTCATAGGGGTTATTGCGACCTGCATTGCAACAGCCCACAAAAACGAGAATACAGTCCGAACCGCCCAGGCAGTCACGGATACCAAGCTGGAGGAGCTGACCCGGGAAGTTCGTGAACACAATAACTTTGCAAAGAGGATGCCGGTAGTGGAAGAGCAGATCAAAGTGATCAATCACAGGATTTCAGACTTGGAAAAAATGGAATAGGAGGACGGATATGAAGAAGATTAAGGAGAGCATCGTCAACCTGTTAAAGGTGAAAACGATCGTAACACTGATCGTGATACTGGTGTTTGCTATTCTGTCGATAAATGGAAAAATCAGTGCGGATAATGTGATGATTATCGTCTCTATGGTGGTGTCCTTTTACTTCGGAACCCAACACGAGAAAAAAACCTAAAAAATGCCCCCGACTTTTATAAGTCGGGGGTACGATTTTCTGTATTCAGAGCTTCCGCAATGCGAGAAATAAACTCTTTATTGGTTGGGCAGGAAACCTTTCCGTCGGCACCTGCTGGGAAGTACTTTGACCAGACAGTGTGGTTGCCCACTTTCCAGGAGGCCTCAATGGCCTTTCGAATGGAGTGCTCCACAGAGCGCTCGTCAGTATTGCCGCAGAAGCCGGCTATTTTCGGATATAGTTCTTTCATCAGCCGCTGACGTGGATTGTGATAAAACAGCGGGATCCCAATACACAGCTGGTGATACCCATCCAAGTGGGTCAAAAAGTTGAGAATGTGTAAATGGGTTACGGTTTCTGTATGTAGATCGAAGGTTCCGGTCATATTTTTAGACTGGTGCACCATATCCATTAAGCGCACACGCAGGGCATTGACGGCAGGAGATATCATGGTATATCCGACACCCAAAGCAGTGGCTGTGTGTTCGATATAGGGATTGGTGTAAGAAGTCGTAGCCAGGATGATGGGAGGACGATAAGCCGCTTCTTGCAGAACGGTCAAACCGTCTTTGTAGGGAAGCTGTAGATTGATAATAAGCAGATCGGGTTGGAAAGATAACAAAAGTTCCAGAGCGGCCTCCCCATCCGCACAGGAACGGGTTTCAAATTCGTAATTGAATGCATCCATGAGGGCAGTGGTAAGGGGTTCGGAACTATCTGCGATTAACAGACGTTTCATTTGCATCACCTTTTATTTGGTTTGCGATAAGCATACCATAGCTTGCATTGATTGGCAATAATTTATAAATAAGGAAATTTCGATATTTTTCGACACCGGAAACGTGAGATTCTGATGGAAAGAATTGATACATGTTTACTTTTAAACGGGATCGGTTTATTTCGCATTATTTGAGAGGATCAGAGTGGCCTTATTCAGCCTTTGCAGTTGTGGTCTGGGAAGAAGGAGCAGCGGTATGAGAGCGCTCTGATTTAGAAAAAATAGGAGCAAGCGATATGGAGCTTGCTCCGACATGGTACAGGCGAGAGGATCGATTTGCATTTTTGCGAAAGGCAAAAATAGAGGTTTCGTTCGGCTGAGCCTCACGACCAGTCTGCCACTGGCAGACTGGATTTAAATGGGTTCAAGTCCGGTACAGTAAAAAATAACAGCAGATACCCTCAAGGGGTATCTGCTGTTATTTGGTGCCGGTGACCGGATCGATTTGCATTTTTGCAAAGGCAAAAATAGCGGTTTCGTTCGGCGGTCCTCACGACCAGTCTGCCACTGGCAGACTGGATTTAGATGGGTTCGAGTCCGGTACAGTAAAAAATAACAGCAGATACCCTCAAGGGGTATCTGCTGTTATTTGG